>ENA-OYWH01000031-OYWH01000031.1-human-gut-metagenome-genome-assembly--contig:-NODE-31-length-106881-cov-8.389746_pt1 | contig 106881 bp, 105 predicted proteins | sample MGYA00244168_ERZ653393 | MGnify/ENA primary metagenome ERZ653393 (study PRJEB26926, sample SAMN06165164) | human gut metagenome | biome: ENVO:00009003; feature: ENVO:2100002; material: ENVO:00002003...
TTTAATGATACGGCGACCACCGAGATTTACACCTATTAAGTCGTCGGCAGCGTCAGATGTGTATAAGAGACAGGTTCACGGATCATCGTCTTCATGAATCCGTCTTCATACTTGCCACCTATACTATATTTCTTTCCACGATTACTCACACTTGCTACATAATATTTCGTCATATCTTCCAATGGACGGCGGCGCAATCCGATAGTTAATTCGCAACGTCCATGCAAAGGTATACGGGTATCGTTCAACTGATAGGTAAAAGCAATGTCTCCACTGTCAGCCCGCACGGCATAATTCAGATATGCGTCATCATAGAGCATTCCTCGGGGGATAACCAGATTCAAACCGGGCTCTTGCAGGATATTTACTTTATTCCAGTGAAAAATGTACTTCTCCCGGTGCTCCACAGGTTTTATTTCCGCACGCTTTCCATGTATCGTAAAACGTACTTTGGAAGTATTTCCCAGCGCATCTTTCAGTGTATAAACGAAGCGGTAGGGACGCTCTTCATTAATATCAACCAGTCCCCTGTTTCCATTGAGAACATGCAGCATACGTAATGTATTTCCCGGCTCGATGAACGACTTCATATATTGACCGTATGTCCACGAATTAATCATCCGGTTTTCATATTCCGAGAAACGGTCTACCACACTACGAAACACTTCCACACTATCTACTTCCAGAATAACAGTATGTACTCCATAACGATTGCTCACCCCGTCCATATAATCATAGGCACGGATAGCGGAACCTACCAATCCCCAAGCAGTAATAGGTTGTTTTGGGGTAAGCGGAAACGCCTGATGCTTCTGGTTTCCGTCTACTACTCCCCTGCCCGGTTGAGGAAAAAGCATAATGCCTTCGGCACGGGGAGCCGTATTATCTTTCACTTTCTTCTTAAAGAAGGGCAACGGGTCGATATAATCGTCCGTATCCGCCTCAAACACATCCAGATGCAGGTGTGGCCCGAAAGAATAACCAGTATTACCACTCAGAGCGATCACCTGCCCTGCCTTCACCGGATATTCACCCGGTTCGGGAGTAATCTCCACTTCCCATGATTCCTTTTCATATTGCAGGTCTTCCACACGGCGGGCCACATCACCCACAAAAGCACTGAGATGCCGGTTGATGGTTTTATATCCGTTATTATAAGCTACATCGAGCACATATCCCGAACCATGCGTGACGCGAATACGCGAAATATATCCTTCGGCCAGGGCATGTACCGGTTTGCCGATGGTTCCTCCTGTTTTGAAATCCAATCCGCCATGAAAGTGGTTGGCACGTATCTCACCGAAATTCCCGGAGAAGGTGATGGGGAAATCAAAAGGAGGGGTAAAAGTAGCATCGGAAGGCACATTCTCCGTTGTTTGCGGATAAGCCTGCGCTCCCCATGCCAGAAGTATAAGGGATAATATAGTATGTTTCATATAGGTCGATAAATAATTTGTCGGGCAAATGTACATTATTCCGGGTAGATTATAAAGAAATGCAAGCAAATATTACCCGATAAATATTTATCGCATATAAACAACCTGAAGACGGAAACGAAGGAGAAGAAGGAGGCGAAGCTTTGAACACTCTCCCTTGAGATAACCAAGAGTACGTATCCGAACGCTTACTACCATGCGCACCTGTAGACTTAGTACAACGCCACCGTCAGTATCAATCCCTGGCAGGAAGGTACGAACAGCGAAGGAGACGCAGGGATGGAAATTTGATTAGGAATATGCTTGCAGGATCCGCCAAAAGCCATATCTTTGCAGCACAAACTAATTAAAAACACCGTACAGAAGTTTATGAGCCATACTATTTTTATTTATGCAAGCATTGTCTTAGTAGTGCTTATCATTTTAGGCGTCGTATTTACGATTATTACTATGCGCCGTTTGCACAGTACACAAAAACAGTTGCAAAAACAAGATAAAGCAAGTACCAAGGAGAAAAAATACGACTGGTATGGGCACTAATCATTTCATATTCATACAAGAATTACCTCCTGAGCAAAATATTGAAACTCAGGGGGCATTCGATTATTCCAGATTAAAACCTGTATAAAAATACTGTTGTAAAACACCTATTCCCGAAGTACACCGAAACACGGAAATCGCTACATTGCGACATGTTTAACCCCCAATTAAAATTGCAAGGTTATGATTATCGGAGTACCTAAGGAAATCAAAAACAACGAGAACCGTGTAGGAATGACCCCTGCCGGAGTAGCCGAGTTGGTGAAAAGAGGTCATACAGTGTATGTACAGGCATCTGCCGGTGCAAACAGCGGTTTTCCTGATGAAGAGTACATTGCAGTGGGTGCGAAAATGCTGCCAACCATCGAAGCTACGTATGCCGCAGCTGAAATGATTGTGAAGGTGAAAGAACCTATCGCCCCCGAGTACAAACTGATTAAAAAGGGTCAAGTGGTATTTACCTATTTCCACTTTGCCGCCGATAAAATACTTACCGAAGCCATGATAGAAAGCGGTGGTATCTGCATCGCTTACGAAACCGTAGAGAAAGAAGACCACTCCCTCCCATTGCTCACCCCCATGAGTGAAGTGGCCGGACGCATGGCTACACAGGAAGGTGCCCGTTTCCTGGAAAAGCCGCAAGGCGGAAAAGGGAAATTACTGGGTGGCGTACCCGGTGTCCGTCCTGCACGTGTATTAATTCTGGGTGGTGGTGTAGTAGGAACCAATGCAGCACAGATGGCCGCCGGAATGGGTGCGGAAGTATTAATCACCGATATTAATCTGACGCGCCTGCGCTACCTCAGTGAAGTGTTACCAAAAAATGTAAAAACTCTATATTCTTCTATGCATAACATCAAGATGGAATTGCCCAACATAGACCTCGTGATTGGTTCCGTACTGATTCCGGGAGATAAAGCGCCACATCTGATTACCAAAGATATGCTGAAGATGATGAAACCGGGAACCGTTCTCGTAGATGTTGCCATAGATCAGGGCGGATGCTTTGAAACCTCTCATCCTACCACCCACAGCGAACCGACGTATGTAGTGGATGACATCGTGCACTATGCGGTAGCCAATATTCCGGGAGCAGTACCATTCACTTCAACTATGGCACTGACGAACTCCACACTACCTTATACCGTGGCATTGGCAGACAAAGGCTGGCAAAAAGCATGTAAAGACGATCCCGCTCTGGCACTGGGACTGAACGTAGTGGAAGGTAAAGTTACTTATAAAGCTGTAGCGGATGTATTCGGACTGGAATATGAACCGATAGAACTATAACAAGTAGCTATAAATACAAAGAAAAGGAGTTCCGTTTTTATGGAACTCCTTTTCTTTGTATAAATGATCAATCACAGTTTATCCCTGAACAGAAAATCCGTCTTCCTCCTATACGCCCATATCAATGCAAGTATCGTAATGCAAAGGTTAAAGATAAATGGGAACTCCTGCGAACGTACATGAAACAATGATTGGAAGAAATCTACGATAAACGGACAAAGCAGCACAGCCAAGTAGTTCATTGCCATCACAAAAGCCAGTGCCAGCGTGGTTTTCTGGGGAACAGCCGTATCCACCGTTTTATCATAGATCAACGGTTGGATAACACCATAGCCCAATCCTACCAGTATGCAGCCCGGTATGATCAGCCATTCTTTGGGAGAAATCCATATCAGTGCCAACCCCAGTGCAATACACAGCAGGCTGTAAAACTTCGTCTTTTCCTTCAGATACTTTACAACATGCCCCAAAAAGAAACCGGGTGCCATGATAGCAAGGAAGAAGAGAGAAATCATCATTCCCGAGTTCCCACTGGAAAAGTGATGTTCCTCCATCAGGAACGGAAGGTTGAACGTCACGATCAATACAATATAAGTGGTAAGCCCATAGAAAAGCATCAGTTGCAGCAGATGACAGACATGAATACCATACTTGCCGGGGATAGCGGGAGCAGCCGTTTCTGCCGATGAAGAAGTATCGGCAGGAGATTTATCCGATGAAGTGACTTGTGCTTCACCATCCGCATTTTCGTCTTTCAGATGGATGGTGAGTATGATGGCTACCAAAGGTAGTAAATAGACCAGGAAAGGCAGATGCCAGTTCACTTCTGCCAGATAGCCGGTAACAGCAGTTGCCACCACCAGCGTAACATTTGTAATGGCGGAACTGTATCCAAATTGCTTCACCCGGTAGGTTCCCGTGAAATAACGGGAAATCAATCCGGTAGAAAGCGGAATAATCAGTCCCGCACCAATTCCCAGCAGGGCGCTGACAGCTATTAATTGCCACATTTTTGTGGAAAACAGGTACAGCACCCCGCTCGCGGCGAACATCCAGAGCCCCGCGCGTAACAGACGAACAAAGTCGCGTTTCTCAGCCAACTTGCCCGCTAACAAAATAAAAGGTATAATCAATAACGACGGTAAAGAACTAAGCATCTGAATATCCAGTTCCGAAGCATCCGGAAAAGTAGTGGAAAGCTGCCCCAAAATAGGAGAAACAGCCAATCCCGGCAAAGAGGTCAATGCAGAAATAGACCAGATGCCGATCAATGTAATAAGAGGAATGGTTCCCCGGCCGGTATTGATTTTCATATACACATATATATTTATAGGGTTTGAAATAGTGCAAGAGAAACAATTATGGTTATAGAAAGTTCAAAAAAGGAGGAAAGGATAAATAATCATCTAACGGAGAGAGAATGTCAGTCGGGAGTATCTTAAACTCTCCTCCTCGGAGGAGGAGGGGAATTGAGATAGTCAGAATATCAATAACTACACTCCTAAATTATCATTTACCTTCCCTTTAATAAACGCCAAAAGATGTAAAACGTCGGAACTTTCCTCTGCAAACGCCGTTGTTCTGGGAAATTCGACGGGGAAAATCCTCGCCGCCTAAACCTAAACTAAAATATTAGTAAAATGGAAGATGTAAATTTCAGAAAAGGTGATGCCAAAACAGAAGTGTTTGGATCAAACAGAATGTTGCAACCCTCTCCGGTAGAGAAGATCCCTGATGGACCTACTACTCCCGAGATTGCTTATCAGATGGTAAAAGACGAAACTTTCGCTCAAACTCAACCCCGTCTGAACCTGGCCACTTTCGTTACCACTTATATGGACGATTACGCCACCAAGCTGATGAACGAGGCGATCAACATTAACTACATTGACGAAACGGAATATCCCCGTATCGCCGTGATGAACGGAAAATGTATCAACATCGTAGCAAACCTGTGGAACTCTCCGGAAAAGGATACTTGGAAAACAGGTGCGCTGGCCATTGGTTCAAGTGAAGCATGTATGTTGGGCGGTGTGGCAGCTTGGCTGCGTTGGCGTAAAAAACGCCAGGCTCAAGGCAAACCTTTCGATAAACCTAATTTCGTTATCTCAACAGGTTTCCAGGTAGTATGGGAAAAGTTCGCACAGTTGTGGCAGATTGAAATGCGTGAAGTACCTTTGACCCTTGACAAGACTACTCTTGATCCGGAAGAAGCCTTAAAGATGTGTGATGAAAACACCATTTGTATCGTACCTATTCAGGGTGTAACATGGACCGGACTGAACGATGACGTAGAAGCACTGGACAAAGCTCTCGATGCTTACAACGCCAAGACCGGTTACGATATTCCTATCCATGTAGATGCTGCCAGTGGTGGTTTCATCCTGCCGTTCCTCTATCCTGAGACGAAATGGGACTTCCGTTTGAAGTGGGTTCTTTCTATCAGTGTCAGCGGACATAAATTCGGTCTCGTTTATCCAGGTCTGGGTTGGGTTTGCTGGAAAGGTAAAGAATATCTGCCCGAAGAAATGTCATTCAGCGTAAACTATTTGGGTGCAAACATTACTCAGGTGGGATTGAACTTCTCCCGTCCTGCTGCTCAAATCCTGGGTCAGTACTACCAATTCATTCGCTTAGGATTCCAGGGATACAAAGAGGTACAGTATAACTCACTGACCATCGCGAAGTATATCCATGATGAAATCGCTAAGATGGAACCGTTCGTCAACTATTCAGAAGAAGTGGTGAACCCGTTGTTCATCTGGTACATGAAACCGGAATACGCCAAGAATGCTAAATGGACGTTGTACGATCTTCAGGATAAACTGTCGCAACATGGTTGGATGGTACCGGCTTATACCCTACCTTCTAAACTGGACAACTACGTCGTAATGCGTGTGGTAGTACGCCAGGGCTTCAGCCGCGACATGGCAGACATGTTGCTGGGCGACATCAAGAATGCCATCACTGAACTGGAAAAATTGGATTATCCTACTCCTACCCGCATGGCTCAGGAAAAGAACTTGCCAGTAGAAGCTAAAGTGTTCAATCACGGTTGTAAAGCTCACAAAGCAGCGAAATAATTAAGGGAACCAATCAACAAGGGGACAAGCCAACTCGTCCCCTTGTCAATTCTAAAAAGAAAACTTATGGATAAAAAGATTTCAATCTCTCAACTAAAAGAGGTTGCCCAAGAAGCCTATGAACAGGTGAAGGGTAACACCGGGGGAAAAAATGCCGATTACATCCCCTACCTTGCCAACATCGACAAGAATCTGTTCGGCATCAGCATCTGTCTGATGAACGGACAAACCATTAATATAGGTGACACTGACTACCGTTTCGGTATAGAATCTGTTTCCAAAGTACATACAGCCATCCTCATCCTCCGTCAATACGGAGCACAGAAGGTGCTGGATATGATTGGTGCAGATGCTACAGGACTACCTTTCAACTCAATCATCGCCATTTTGCTGGAGAATGATCACCCTTCTACCCCATTGGTAAATGCAGGTGCCATCTCAGCATGTTCCATGGTTGAGCCTGTGGGCAATTCAGATAAGAAATGGGAAGCTATCGTTCAGAATATTACTGATTTGTGCGGTTCAGCTCCACAATTGATTGATGAGCTGTATAAATCGGAAACGGCTACGAACTTCAACAACCGCTCTATTGCATGGTTACTGAAGAACTACAACCGTATCTACGATAATCCGGATATGGCACTCGACCTGTACACTCGTCAATGCTCATTAGGTATCACTGCCGGACAACTGGCGATTGCTGCCGGAACCATCGCCAACAGTGGTGTAAACCCTGTCACCAAGAAAGAAGTGTTTGAAGCTTCATTAGCTCCGAAGATTACTTCCATGATTTCTACCGTAGGTTTCTACGAACATTCAGGTGACTGGATGTACACTGCCGGTATACCTGCCAAGAGTGGTGTAGGTGGTGGAGTTATGTCTGTACTGCCCGGTGTATTCGGCGCAGCTGCATTTGCACCTCCTTTGGACGAAGCAGGAAATTCTGTTAAATCACAGCTCGCCATCAAGTATATCATGAACAAATTAGGTTTGGGCGTGTTCAATGGTGACCGTGTGACTATTGTAGAATAAGACAATCTCTCTTTTTCATAAATAAAAGGCGTCGTCAGTCCGGAGAGGATAGGCGGCGCCTGTACTTATATATACTCAATATACGGCTTGTAAACTATAGAAGCTATCAGCTAAATTAATTCATTCCTATACCGATATGCATTATATAGGAGTGAACTGAAGAATATAACTTCTTGTGTGATAGTCTACTTGGTGTTCCACTAAGATCAGTCGTAGTGGAACACTAGTTCAGTCGTAGTGGGAAGTGGCTTCAGTCGTAGTGGGAAGTACGTTCAGTCCTAATGGGAATATAGCTCATTACCGCATCAATATAAATTAATACCTCCAGCACATAACCATCGCCATAGCGCAGCACTCTACCGCGCAGCCCTCCGGCATAGGCACAGGTGCGTAAGCGTAGGCACTGTCAGGCGCAGGTAAGGGGCGATCTGTCTGAGCGAAGCGAGTTCGAGCCCCGTCTGCGAATGACAGTGTCGGAGTAGCACCGGAGACGTAGCCGGGGTCCCTTTCTTTTTGGTATCTTTTTCTTTCGGGACAAGCCGAAAGAAAAAGTACACACACACAACATTACTTTATATCCCCTCCCTGCAACTCCTTATAATACTCTTGTTTCTCCTGATTCCTCTTTTGCACCAGACTCGTCACATACACCGTAAATATCGGAAACATCATCATCCCCAATGCTGCCAGCAGAACTGACAGTACACGCCCCGTCACCGTCACAGCAATAATATTGGAACCAACCGTCGTTACATCCATAAACGCCCACCACAAAGCATCCCCATAGCCTGTAACTAATGTATTCACCCCATGCTCCATAACATAGAAAGCCAGACTGGAGAAATAAACCGTAGCAAGCAAAGTCGTCAGGTAAGTAACAAACAGACCGGATGCCTTATTATACGTCAACCAACCTACCACAATGGCCAACGCATAACCACCGCGCACTAAAGGAATAAAACGCAATAAATAAGTGATTTCCTCGGAAAACGTCCATCCGGCCCAGGAAATAATACTCTGGTAAGGGATGGCTACCAGAAGAAAAACGAAGTGAGTAGCAAAATAACGTCCTTTATGCTTTGCTAAAAACCACTCCAAAATAAAGTCCAGCAAAAACAGGATGCACACGGCAAACTGAACCTTCATAAATACCGTCTGAGTATAGAAAGGAATACCCTTGAATGTATCTACTGAAATACTAACCACTAAAAATAACGAAAGTAACAGAATCACAATGTGTAAGACACCATAAATTCCCTTCTCTCGTAATGCAAATTCTGAAAGAGCCATTTTCATAATAATACCTATTATTTATTCTGATTTAATATATTATTGATTTCTGCCCGATTGCCCTAAAACGTCTTGCACAAGACATTTGTTTAAGTGTTAATTTACCAACTTTCACTTTATCCCTGAAAACAACTCCACCGGGTCGTTGTTATAGAGACTGATTTTAAAACATATTTTTCACCTAAAACCTTAACTTATGGCAAATATTAAACAAACAGTGAAGCTGGGTGTGTTCACCCTCGCAATCATGAATGTAACGGCAGTAGTATCCCTACGTGGACTACCTGCCGAGGCCGTGTACGGAATGAGTTCGGCCTTTTACTATTTATTTGCAGCTATCGTATTCCTTATACCGACGTCACTTGTCGCTGCGGAATTGGCTGCGATGTTCCAGGACAAACAAGGTGGTGTGTTCCGCTGGGTAGGAGAAGCCTACGGTAAGCGGCTCGGTTTCCTTGCCATCTGGGTGCAATGGATTGAGAGTACTATCTGGTACCCTACCGTATTGACATTCGGTGCTGTATCCATCGCCTTCATCGGAATGAACGACGCACACGATATGTCGTTGGCAAGTAACAAGTACTACACACTCGCCGTAGTGCTCATCATCTACTGGCTCGCCACTTTCATCTCATTGAAAGGTATGGGATGGGTAGGTAAGGTAGCCAAAGTCGGCGGTATGGTTGGTACCATTATCCCGGCAGCCTTACTGATTATCCTAGGGATCATTTATCTGGCTACAGGCGGACACTCCAATCTGGACTTCCACAGCAGCTTCTTCCCCGATCTGACGAACTTCGACAACGTCGTACTCGCCGCAAGTATCTTCCTCTTTTATGCCGGTATGGAAATGGGCGGTATCCACGTTAAGGATATAGAAAACCCCTCCAAGAATTATCCGAAAGCAGTATTTATCGGTGCAGCTATCACAGTTATCATTTTCGTACTGGGTACTTTCGCACTGGGTGTTATCATTCCGGCCAAAGACATCAGTCTGACACAAAGCTTGCTGGTTGGTTTCGACAATTACTTCAAGTACATCCATGCTTCCTGGTTATCACCGATCATCGCTATTGCTCTTGCATTCGGTGTGCTGGCAGGTGTATTGACTTGGGTTGCCGGTCCGTCCAAAGGTATTTTTGCCGTAGGTAAGGCAGGTTACATGCCCCCGTTCTTCCAAAAGACAAACAAACTGGGTGTACAGAAGAACATCCTGTTCGTACAAGGTGGTGCTGTAACAGTATTGAGCCTCTTGTTCGTAGTAATGCCTTCCGTACAGAGCTTCTATCAGATCCTGTCACAGTTGACAGTAGTTCTTTACCTTATCATGTATATGTTGATGTTTACAGGAGCTATCGTATTGCGTTACAAGATGAAGAAGTTGAACCGTCCGTTCCGTATCGGTAAGGGTGGTAATGGATTGATGTGGTTCATCGGCGGACTCGGTTTCTGTGGTTCTCTGTTGGCATTCATCCTGAGCTTTATCCCGCCCAGCCAGATTTCAACGGGTAGCAATACAGTTTGGTTCTCCGTATTGATTATCGGTGCCATCGTTGTTGTGGCAGCTCCGTTCATCATTTACGCTTGCAAGAAACCGACTTGGGTTGATCCGAATACTAACTTCGAACCCTTCCATTGGGAAGAACAACCAAAAGTTGCAGCAAACGCAGCAACAGCCACTGCAACAGCAGCAGGCACAACAAGCACAGCTACGGCAACACCAACTGCAAATCCTACCGTAAATCCAACTAGTACAACAAATAATTCCGGCACACCTAAATCATAGGGATACAACCGGAAAACATAAAAATGGGACTGTACAGATTGACGTACAGCCCCATTTTTTATTTTGGACGGTAAGAAAGTGAAATGACTCCATTTCATTCCCCCTATTCAAAAAAATTCGTCCTATGAGATGAATCTTTTTGACCCACGAGACATTTATTTTTGCCTCATGATACAATTTTTTTCATCTCATGGGACGAATTTCATCGTCTCATATAGCTAAATTCTTATTCCTTTAGCGCATCCCACGCTCTTCTATACCCTTCTGTCAGTTCCTGCATCACCTCAGCAACCGTCTCTATCTGTTTACCATAAAGTAATGCAGAAACCTGACCAATCTCCAGTTCTCCTTCTTCCAGATCTCCATAGAAAATCCCTTTCTTGGCACGTCCATGAGCCAGAAGAATACGAAGTTCATCTTGTGTAGCCCCCACGGCTTCGGCTGCCTCTACAGCGTCACGGAAATTATTCCGCACCAAACGTACCGGAGCAAGCTTCTTCAACAATAACCGGGTATCCCCCTCCTGCAAACGCAAACAATATTCCTTGAAATATTCATGAGCTGAACTTTCCTGAGTCAATGCAAAACGCGTACCTATTTGTACTCCTTCTGCTCCCAACACCCGTGCAGCAAGCATAGCCTCACCCGTAGCAATTCCTCCAGCAGCAATCAATGGTAAGGTAGTAGCAGCACGCACGGCAGGCATCAGGCACAAAGTGGTAGTTTCTTCCCTTCCGTTATGCCCACCGGCCTCGAAGCCCTCAGCAACAACAGCATCCACACCCGCCTCTTCGGCTTTCATCGCAAAGCGGGAAGAACTGACCACATGCACCACTGTCACTCCCCGCTCTTTCAGCCATCCCGTCCATTTGGCAGGGCTTCCGGCGGAAGTGAAAACTATATTGACTCCTTCCTCTACCACTATCTGCATGATTTCTTCAATCTGCGGATACATCAATGGAATATTGACTCCAAAAGGATTATGTGTAGCAGCATGGCATTTACGGATATGCGCACGTAACGTTTCAGGATGCATGGAACCTGCCCCAAGCAAGCCCAGTCCACCCGCATTACTTACTGCCGACGCCAAGCGCCAGCCACTGCACCAAACCATACCACCTTGGATTATTGGATATCGAATTCCGAAAAGGGAAGTAATTCTGTTCATAGTTTTTCCGTTTAGGGATTATTAGGAAGAAACAAGAAAAAAGGATGAAAGGTTCGGAAGAAAAGGCGAATTGTAATAAAAAACACACCCGGAAATACGAATTTACAACATACATATCACCGGATGTTCAAATTATACAAATCCTTAATTCTTAATCGTCTTGACAGGTTCTTTACCCCGTACCGTTATCGAGTCTCCATATGCACGTAACACTTCCAGCGTACGGGCACGGCGCTTACGCCCCTTGACGTTCCAGAATTCTTTGGTAAAAGGTGCCATAAAATCACCGGAAAATCCTAAACCGCCACTAGCACCCTGCCAGCTACCTACAGCCATATTATTAGCCCGTTCTGTCATTCGGTAGCGCATTCCGGTTGCCTCTATTTCATCCATACTTTTACGGACACCCTTTTCGAAAGGCGTCTTTGCCCAATCGGAATAAATGCGAAGTATTTTAAGTTCATAGAAAGGATCCCCTCGCCACGTGTCCTTATCTATTTTAATTTTCTTCTGATACACCGGGTCCCAATTGTACTTCGTAGTTGCAGTATACGGGCGCAAGGTAAGAACAACTTTCTTCTTCGGTGTATTTGGTATTTCGGGAAGTGTTGTGTTGAAATCCAGCCATCGTTTCTCCATTGATATCTGCTGTTTACCCAGAGGTTCCTGTACTCCCATCTCTTTCAGAACTTCCGGATTCAGCTTAATCTCTCCTTCTCCATCCAGCAGACGGCGCAATCGCAGAGAGTCCTGAGGTGTCCAGTTCTGAGCGCAAACGGAAAGGACTACTACTAAAAGCAGTCCGATTATAGTGCAATATTTTCTCATTTATTTATTTTCTTACCACCACATATATCCGCTTCCACAAAGCGGTTCATCATAACAAGGGTCTATGGTCCACATCGTACGGGGGTATTTGCGGTTTTCCCACCAGCGGCGATAACGGGCGGAAGCATCCAGAACTTCATCATCCGATAAGAAGTAAATACCTTCATAATTCTCTGCATCCACATGTACCATTTTACACCCCATCGAGGCATTCTGCCCCAGACGGATTGTTTCTACTGTCCACAAAATACACTCACCTAAACGAAGCTTGCCACCTGCGGAATAAGAAACCGGAGCCAATGGGAAAGAAGGAATTACCGTCAAATCTTCGGCATACTTCAACAAGTCCCCTATGTCATCAACAGTAAACCGGGGAATAGTGTTCAGACCTTCCGGACTTTCGACAGAGTATTTTCCAGCTTTTAGTTGCTTGACGAATAAATCCACGTCAGGATTATTGTAGTCCAACGTTTCTTCCGTACATGATACAAAAGAAAGAGAAAAGAAGAATATCAAAATGGCCATTACGGCACGTATATTAGAAATTGCTTTCATTGTTGCATTGTATTAAGGTTAATATGTCATACGAACACCGCAAAGTAGATTAAGGTTCGTTGGACGTTCCGTTCGCAGCGTTTTTGTTTGCGAATCCGTATCAAAATGATGAGATACCGTAGGCTCTGCAAACAGAGCAATCCGGTCGTTCAACTTATAACGGACTCCCAGACCTGCCGCAATGGAAAGTTGTATAGGCTCTGCTCCAAAACCATTGTCTTCAGCTCCGGCTATGCATTTCTCGGCAGCACCACCCAATGTAGCGTAAAAGTCTACTTTAGAATTGCTTGCCAGCACCGCATTCAGTTTTACCGGAACAGCCAGTGTGTGTATCGCATGGTCTCCGTCAAGACGGTTGTATTGCAAACCTGCCTCCAGAGAAAAATGTTTGTTCAAATGACGCTCAGCAGAAAACCCTGCGGTGAACGGTATCCCGAAGTCCCCCTTTGGCAACGCTGTACCTATACCTGCTTTGAAAGCCCATTTTTTAGCACAACCACCCGCATTGGTAATGGGGAGCGCCTTATCGGAATCTGAGCCAAGCTCTGAATTTGTGACAGCGGGATCAGTAGCCGTGACACGATGATTATTTTCATTCCTTGATGAAGCTGTTTGACCATACATTCCGTTACCTTGGTGGTGATTGCCATATACGCGTTGGGAAATTGTAATGGAGACAGTGACTGATACAGTCTCTTCATCATCACCATTCGCAGCAAGTATGCCTCCGGATGATACTGGTACAGGATTCTTATGACCAGGATTTTGCGCTGTAGGTTTAGTCTCATGAATAGAGGGGAACTTTTCCTGCACCACATCTCCATTCAAGTTACCTTCCGGTGTCAGTGTAGCCACCTTGGTGAATGCTTCCTGAATCTCATCTTTCGGAGAGAAGTACCAGAATGCAGCGGAAGCAGCTCCAAGCACTAATACTACAGAAGCCGCCGCAGCCACCCGGTAGAAGCGTGGAGTGAGGACAGAACGTTTAGTAGCTGCAGAAGTATTGGTTGCATCGGTTTCAACTCTTGACAGGTCGCCTTTCAGCTCCTCCCAAAAGCCATCCCGCACCGTCATCTCTGCCCCAGAGAGGCGACTGCGGAACAAACCGGTTATTTCATCATTTCCTTTCATACTCTGTATATTCTTTAATTCTTTTTGCTAACAAATTCTTGGCGCGATGCAGTTGCGAGGTGGATGAATGTACCTTAATCCCAAGCATTTCCGCTATCTCCTTGTGTGATTTCTCTTCAAACACATACAAGTTGAAAACGGTTCGGCATCCATCGGGTAATTCTGCCACAAATGCCATCAACTGCTGTTCGGAGAGGCGGCTACCGCTATCGGCTATACTTGCTTCGTCGGGTATGTCAGGCAATTGTTCTTCGTTCACCACCAGTTGGGTGATGCGTTTCTGCTTTCGCAAATAATCTATTGCCTGTGTCACCATTACTCTTGTCACCCACGTTGCCAATGCACATTCGCCCCGGAAAGTGAAATGGGTAAAGATTTTGATGAACCCATCGTGCAGTACGTCATGCGCGGCATCTTCATCGCCCGTATAGCGGTAGCATACCGCAAGCATCTGCTTGGAATAAAGGGTATACAATTCCTTACGTGCGGAATCCTTTCCTGCCCGGCAGCCCTCTATCAGTTCTATTTCATTTTCCAATGTCAGTGCTATTTTTTACGGACGCCTCTTCGCGTCGTTTGTTAGTTAGACGCAGCTTTCCGTAGAATGCTGCAATGTTATATCTAAAAAGAAGTTAAAGAATGGAGATTATTTATACTTTGCTTTCAAAGTCTGTATCTGCTTGTCAAGCATTTCATCCAGTTCATCAAATTCTTCCCAGTATAAGAAACCGGGTACCATTATGACAAAATTGACAAATTGATCATTACTTATAAGAAATGAGATTTGATCCAGCAAGTTATTGTTAGTTTTCAAAGCAAACTTAAAATTCCTGGACATGGCAAGTTTCATAATTACATCCGTTTTTGCTGCATAGTAATCACTGACATCTTTCTTCCGCCTTCCCAACTCAAAATAGGTTTGCAATACATCCTGCAACAAACGCTTGTCAGAAATATACTGCATCAACGAAGAACCTTTCAAGACATCCAATGCATCGGTTTTATAAGAGAGTTCACTCATATTATTGAAAAGCTTGTCATACTTACTTAAAGTATCCGCCGGTATTCCCGATATATCCATTTTATGCTCTATTAGCAAAGAACTCATGTTCCTGTCTATATCCAACAAGTGCTTTATATTACGCAGTTCCTTTCTGTTATACTCCAATTCTTCCGCCACCAGTTGCATCGCGGCCCGCACCTCTTTTTGACGACTATGCTCCGTAACCTTATCGCTTCCCCAAAAGGTAACGATAATACCTGCCGCCACAATACTGAACTGACGGAAATAGTCTCCCAATCTCCAGCCTTTAATCGTAGACTTTATCTTATCTATATTTCCCATAAGTATTTATCTTGAACCATATTTCTGTTCAATGGTTTGAATCATCTTATCAATCTTTTGCTCTATACGTTCTTGATAGCCAGGAATAAAATATCCCTGTGGAATTTTCAAAAAGTTTCGCAAGTCTAACTGCTTATTTTATAAACATCTGATATTCATGTATTTTTGCCCAATCATAAACTTTTAAGAAACAAAACAGAAACAAAAGTGACGAGAAACACGATTTTGTTCCTTTACCTGTTTCCCTTGCTTTCTTTCCTGTCAGATACCTTCATTTTTGTGTTTGGATAAAAAAACGATAGTTCGTTTTGTGGGCTTGATATGTTTCTTGCGGACTACCTGACTCGGTGTTTCTTTTCCCTATGATCAATCTGGTTGTCGAAATCCAAGTGTGAAATTGGCGATAGCCTTATCACTGGAACGAAGATTTTTTGCAGTCAAAGGAAGAAAGACTTCCTGCACCTTTTCTACGGTTCTTTGCTTCTGTTCCTGACGTAAGCGACCCATACGGTTTTCGAGTTTTAGACGGACATATATACAGTTTACTTTAGGTTAGCATATATATAAGAGCTAACCAAGATAAACTAAAGTATTTTCCGACCTCTTGTTTCACCCCTTTTTCGATATGGTAAGCAGACGTTGTTTCTGCCTACCTATATACAGTTTACTTTAGGTTAGCATATATATAAGAGCTAACCAAGGTAAACTAAAGTGTTTTTGCCCTGTCGATACTGCACTTCGTGAACTCTTTTCTCCTTTGACTGCAAAAACCTCTTATAGCCTTATCTCCACTTGTAACGTTCAGTCATACTGTTGTACCATGCTGTCTGCCATGTACCACCTCATCGGGCTTTGATAAGAATTGTGTTGCAAAGGTACCTGTCATGGCGTTCATCCTGCAAGGTCGGTGCCTGTGGTTTGTCCGTGAAATCTCCACGCTCTGATTGTGTCAGAGGTAGTATTTGACGGCAAAACCTTGCATTGATGAGCCATAACACCTTTTGGGGCAACATAATTCTTTAATCAATCCCGATGGTAGTTGGTTCTACATAAGGGAAGAAAATAAAAATTTTATCTTATGGCTAACATTTGCGACACTCAGTACAAGGTGACAGGCTCACGCAAAGCCGTGGCTGACCTTTGGAACACACTCCAAGAGTTGGAGGTGAACAGTAAGAATGTGTATCTGTATCTCTTGGCAGAACACTATGATATTGACTACGAGAAGAAAGGCATCTCGGTGAGAGGACACATCTATTGGGCAGAGTATGAGGAGAACGTGGAAGACGATTATGCCCTCTTGTCCTTTGACACCGAAAGTGCTTGGTCTTCCTGCGACTTGTTCTTTGAGGAGGTGAGCAAGGCACTTGGCGATGAACTTTCAATCAGTTGGCGAGAGATTGAGCCAGGTTGCGACATCTTCTATACGCACGATGAGAACGACTTCTTCCCCGAAGAGTGCTACGTCACTGCATACGGAGAACTCTTTGAGGATTGTGAGGGTGCTTACTCCACCTATGGTGATGCCATCAAGTTGTGGTGTGAAAAGACAGGTATCTCACAGGACGGAAGAAACGAACAGAAGATGATTGACTTCATCAATGAATACGAGTATGAGGCAGAGGACACGAACTTCTGCATCAATCCAATCACGTTCGGCTAACAAGGAGGAACGGATATGGCAACGATAGACATGGAGCAGTTGGACGGCGTTGTAGGGTGCTTCTGCACCTTGCTTTATCCCCGAAGAGGTCAGACAGAGGGAACGATTGTCGAGGACTTGGGGTGTGAGGTCATTGTCCAGCTCATCAACGGCAAGGAGGTGACAGAGTACAAGGATGATGTTGTCATCTGTGAATAATCAGGAGAGAGTCTGTTGGCTATGTGGCTTGCAGACTCTTTCTTCCTTTGATTGCAAAAACTCTTTTAGGACAATCCTCCAATGAGGTTATGGCTGTTGTAACTGAAATACCTTGGGAGCAAGTTGTGCGGTTTGCTCACTTGCTCCAATCCTGTTATAGAAGCTATGCTTCGACACCTGTATAACGACACATCGCCAGAGTCCCTTTGCCGTTTTAAGCGTCTCTTTACCTTGTTATAGGAATGGTTATTTCGCCTTTTGGTTTTACTCGTCTGTCTTTTGCGACTCTTCCTTGTCGGACAAAGAACTTGGCTTTGGCATGATAACAGTGCTATCGTCAATCCCCTGATGTCTGTCCTACTGCAGCTTGATGCCTCTGTTGGTAAGCTGCACCTTTGTGGCTTGTCGTTCGTCGTGCATCAACGTTCATGCTCCTCCATCTTCTGCTGATACAGCTGTAAGGTCGGATTTTCCGCTTCGTTTCTCCAGGCATACCGCCATAGCAGTGCCCCTGTCTGTTGCATACGGATTGCCTCCTTGCTTACAACCTTTGTTCCATTGTTTGGCCCCGTCTTTTTCTGAATTGAGCTATTTGAAAGCCACTTATTTTTACCATGCAAAGGTAGCGTGATGCTGCGAAGGACTTCCTCCTTCTTGTGTGGCCGCTATCGCTGTGACCAATAAAATAGTGCGTAATCTTCCTTTTTCTCCCTTACCGCCAACGACAAAAAGAGTATTGCGAACGATTTTCATGGTGCTTCCCACATGGTGCCACATCCCTGCTTTTGAATGCATGTAAAAATTAAGTTTCACTTTTAAATTCAATTCAAAATGAAAAAGATCGAGAACAACTTCACAGTTTCAGGTTTCGTAGGTAAGGATGCAGAAATCCGTCAGTTCGCAAACGCCAGCGTAGCACGCTTCTCATTGGCAGTAGGCCGTCAGGAGAAGAACGGCGAGGAAACCAACCGCGTATCGGCTTTCATGAATATGGAGGCATGGCGCAAGAACGAGCACACCGAATCATTCGACAAGCTCACCAAGGGCATATTGCTCACCGTCGAGGGTTTCTTCAAGCCAGAGGAGTGGACAGACAAGGATGGCGTGAAGCACTCCAGAATCATCATGGTTGCAACCAAGTTCTACGAGTGTCCCGACAAGGAGGAGACTCCTGCGGAAGAGCCGGCCAAGCCAGCAACCAAGAAAGGCAAGAAATAGCCTTTCCTCTCCATAACAAGGCGACCTTCGGGTCGCTTTTGTTTTGCTCAGGGACATCAATCTGCTGTTATAGCGTGTGATAATCTTCTCTAATAACAACCATGTGCATTTATTAACCATAACGGCAACGCCGTCTTCCTTTATTCTAACCACTTCGTCCCTCACCATTTGCGAAACGTCACCAAGATGGTTGGCATGCAGACATTCCTGGCTGATGGCAACAAAGTCGCTATTAGCCAAGAAAGACAGTATGCCAAGGTCTGAACGCGAGAGAACTGCCATCTATGCCACAAGATGCCGAAGCCGAGGCTTCTGATAATTGTGTCCTTTACTGGCTATCCACTCGCCTTGATATTCAGACCGTCAATCTTGCGACAGCTTCACTACCCACCCACACCTGCTTTACTATTCTTCTTCTCTTTGACTGCAAAATATTTTCTGTTATAAGCGGTGGTTTCGTCCAAGTGCGTTGTATCGCTTCGCCCCACACCTTCAGAACGGCATTACTGTACGGACACCGCACGAATCCCATGTGACAGGCAGCCAACAATGTCACTATCAGAAACTGATACTTCTGATAACTGCCTTTATTGCTGTCTGGCTGTCCCATTATCGGGCTTCGGCAATGTCCGTGTAATGCCATTCTGCCCACCCATACCACCTTTACCACTAATCAACTGTTTTACAATTTCTCTTCTGCTATACAAGAGGCAGTTCTTGTCCACTCAGGCATATTGAATGTGGCAGACATGTCTGCTACGTCCAATCTGCCTCAGTGTCCTGCGGCAAGGACAAGGCACATTTGTCATGCTGACAGGAGTGCCCGATTTGTCCGTTGCGCAACTGTCTCTTCTTACCTGATATACGTTACTATCTACCTCTAAATAATACCGCTACGCCCCACACCTTAGCGAAGCGTTACAAGATCTGTCGTCATACAGACATCCTTGGCTGATGGCAACACGTTGCTATTAGCCAAAGCTGACAGTATGCCGAAGTACCGACGCGAGAGAATAGTCTGTCCGTGCTACAAGCTATCAAGGCTGAAGCTTTGATGACTTGCATCCCGGTCAGCCAACACACTCGCTTTATGTCGGTACAGCAGACCTGCAAACGCTTCACAGCCCACCCTGTTCCTGTTTAACTCTTTCTTCTCACCTCATTATATTTAATAATGGTGCCACTCTTACAAATAACATCAAAGATCGTCTTCCAGTCAGCGCAGTGGTAGGCATATTTCCTGCAAAGTTAGCCGCCTCTTAGACAATCGTCAAATTCTGCTTGTGGTCTTGTGACTGTGAACAATCTTCCTTTTCCTCGGAAAAGAGTATTCTTCACACATAATTTGTCTTTATGTCTTTTCTTGCGGCTTGTGAGAGCAGAAAACATCCCTCCACAGGCTGAAAGGCCTCGAAAGGAGGGAAGAGAAACAAGTCCAGCGACATGGGCGACAACAAAATGATTGTATCACTAAAAATTGAAAGGCAATGAAGATTATCATCCTGCATGATGCTGACGCACGCATCGAGTATCTTGACGTAGCCGACCATCTTATCGGCTCTGACATCGAGGAGTTCCTCACCAGACAGGGCTTCTCAGTGAACAACATCACATGGCTTGTCACATCGGCAGACCATATCCCAGTGGTTTACCACAAGTATGACATCGACCGCAAGACTGGCGAGGCAACCCACACCCAACGAGAGGCAGAACTGCAAAACCTCACTATCCACGGACAACTCCAGGCATTGCAGCACCGGGAGCAGGACGAGCTGAAAGCGGCTCTTCGCAAGTACGGCACGGAAGTGGACGGAGGCTTTGAGGTGCATTTCGAGGGAGAGCAGCCCATCGTGGCAGGTTATCTCTTTGACGAGCCTCGTGACATCGTCATAGATGCGGCACGTTTGGATGCCGATGGAAACCTTTTACTTCTTGGAGAGGACAAGGAAGTGAGGGATGGACAATACGACATAGAGGCAAGCGAAATCTTTGGCGGACAATTAACCTATGTCACGTCGAGTATCGGAGCATGGATGAAGGAGGAGCAGTTATGACCCAGTGCATCGTATATGACGAGACCACCAAGGAGAGCGAGACCTTTTGCTCATTGACCGCAGCCAAGAAGTGGATGCGAGAGCGCATCAAACAGAAGCATGAGGTAAGCGGACAGAAGTATAGGGTCTATGCAGATGGAGAGTTTGTTAATTGTGGCTCTATCAGTCTTACTGGCAGCAACAAGTCTTTTGTCGCCAATACAAGGCAGACGAAGAAAGGATATTAAAAAACAAGGTCACGGCAAACCTAACCAACTTGCCACTATAACATTTTCACATTATGATTTACACTCACACTATCGGACGCATCGGAGCAAAGGATTGCCGCGTCATCACAGGTACACACGGAACATTCATGGCTGTTGACATCGCAGTGGACGACTACAGTAAGGGCAAGCAAATCACCACTTGGGTAAGGGTAAAGAGCAGCAAGGAGAACCATATCCGCTTGGCTGAATACCTCACCAAGGGTCGTATGGTGCTTGTGGAAGGCACACTGACTTCTTCCATTTGGACAGACCGCAACGGAGAGAACCACATACAGCATAGCATCATAGCTGACTCCATCGCCTTTGTCAATGCAGGGAAGAAGGATGCAGCCGACACACCTGCAACAAAAGCACGCAAGGCAGCCAAGGCAGAGGGCGAGGCTCCCGTACCGCCAGCCGATGCACCGCAGGACAAAAGCGAAGACCTTCCATTCTGAGGGTTGTATTGACTAAGAGTAGTACGTACTAATCGTAGTAAATCCTATTTTACTATGGTTAGTATGTACTATCAGTAGCAGAATAGTAAAGTAGTATTCACTAATAGTAGTATCGCGTTATGACACAGATAATTGCAATTCTAAATCACAAAGGAGGCGTAGGGAAAAGTACGACCGCAGTAAACCTTGCGGCAGCTCTGCAACTGAGTAAGAAGCACGTCTTGGCTATCGACATGGATGGACAAGCCAACCTCACGGAAGCTTTTGGATTGTCCATCGAGGAAGAGCAGACAGTCTATGGTGCAATGTGCGGACAATACCATTTGCCGTTGGTCAAGTTGGCTAACGGTATTACGGTTGTTCCTTCTTGCCTTGACCTTTCAGCGGCAGAGTCAGAGCTTATCAGCGAGCCGGGACGGGAACTTATATTGAAGGGACTTATCACCAAAGCCATAGCCAAAGAGCATTTCGATTACGTCATCATCGACTGCCCACCATCCTTGGGTTTGTTGACCTTGAATGCCCTCACCGCAGCCGACTACATCATCATCCCTGTTCAAGCGCAATACCTTGCCATGAGGGGAATGGCAAAGCTGATGGATATTATCCGTATCGTTCAGGAACGGCTTAATCCCAACCTCAAAGTGGGCGGCATCGTCATCACGCAGTTCGACCGCCGCAAGACGTTGAACCGAAGCGTGAAGGAAATCGTCAATGATAGTTTTCACGAGAAAGTCTTCAAGGCCGTCATCCGTGACAATGTGGCTTTGGCAGAAGCACCCATCAACGGCAAGACTATCTTTGAGTATAATCCCAAATCCAATGGTGCCAGTGATTATATGTCTTTGGCAAAAGAAGTGTTAAACTTAAAATAGCATAGCCATGAGCAAGAGCAGTATGTTGAAAGAGGGAATGAAAGGTGGTCTCAACGGACTCCTTTCTTCCACAAAGAAGCCGAGTAAGGAGCAGATAGTCACAGAAACTACACCAGCACCACCTGTGTCTGTTTCTGAGACTACCGAAGTGCCGGTGCATTGCAATTTCCTTATCAACAAGAGCATCCACACGAGGATGAAGTACCTCGCCATCAAGAAAGGGATGTCCTTGCGTGATATTGTCAATGAGGCAATGACAGAATACCTAAAGCGGCATGACACATGAGTGCCGCGCGGTATCATCGCCGGACAGACGATGATACCGCTATCTCTTCTATAAACAGACTTTACTATCCGTAGTATGGTAGTAAATACTATTCGACTATTTTACTATTCGTAGTCGATACTACTTTTAGGAAATACTATCCAACTCATTTTTAGGGCAATAGTTTTCTATGCTTGTAGGACTGTCTCCATGCTGATAAAAGGCAATGTCGTTCCCTATTACAAGATTTTCTCTTTTTCCCTCATATCAACTATCGTCCTTCCCCATATACGGCATAGCCCCACGCCATCCCGCCCTGGTTCCCCTTTTATGTAACAGATTTCTTTTCGCCTGCCTTGCCGCTGCGGATATTGTTTTGCAAAGGTAATGCTGGCGATTGTTCAAACACCAAATCGTCCACTGCATTGACCGAAAAATCTTCCTCTGCGTGCAGAGCGTATTTTTCGCTCCCGATTTGGCTTTTTGATCGCCATCACTCTTGGAAAGCAAAAAATATCCCTTGGGCAGGCAGGAAAAGCCTCCGAAATAAGGGAAGAAAAAACATAAGAGCAATGGCACGCAAGAATGACTATCAAATCCAAAAGCAGTTAGACAAGCCTCAGACTTGGTTCTGCAAATATTATCCCGCACGCATCCGCAACGTGGGTGAGAAAGAGATTGCCGACAGACAATTAGTGTTCGATTTCAAGGACGGAAGAGCCTACGAGGAAGTGGCGCAGCGCACCGCAGAGAATATGTTGACACTCTACGGCAAGGGTTGCGTGAACATCGTCTTCGCCCCCGTTCCGGCATCTACAAGCGAGAGCAACGAGCTCCGCTACAAGGCTTTCTGCCACAGGGTTTGCGAACTGACAGGAGCGGAAAACGGCTACGAGCACGTGAGGGTATGCGGAGAGCGCAAAACCATCCACGACAACCGCAAGAACGAGGATGAAGTCCGCAAGGCGAATGTCGTTGAGTTTGATGAGCCGTTCTTCGACAACAAGATGGTGTTGGTCTTTGACGATGTGATAACCAAGGGTCTCAGCTATGCCAAGTATGCCAACCAACTCGAAAGTCTCGGCGCATGTGTCATTGGCGGTATGTTCCTTGCACGCACACATTATAAAGTAAGGTAAAGTATGACAAAGTACGACAAGGCAGTGTCCGTATGCTTCAGCGGACACCGCAGCGTACCCTTCGCCAAGCGGAGGGAGTTGAAGCAATGTCTGAAATCGGAGATAGCCAAGGCGTATGCCGACGGCTACCGGTGTTTCTATTGTGGCATGGCAATGGGATTTGACCTGCTGGCGGCAGAAGCCGCCCTTTCGTTGCAAAGCGAGTTGAAGGACTTGCAGGTGATAGCCGTTGTGCCGTTCCGTGGTCAGTCTGACCGGTGGAGCAAGGAAGAGCAAGCCAAGTATGATGCCATCCTGCGCATCGTGGATGACGTGGTCGTATTGAGCGAGCAATACTACAATGGCTGCCTTCTGAGGCGCAACGACTATATGGTCAACCGCAGTTCACGTCTCATAGCCTACTTCGATGGCAATCCCAAGGGCGGCACGTTCTACACCGTCAGAGAAGCCAAGAGGCAGGGATTGGACATAGTGAATCTTCATAATAGTGTATAACCCATAAAACAGAAAATGCTTATGGACGACATTGTTGCAATCATCGTTTGCTACTTCGTCTTCGGAGCTTTGGGCAATGTGCTCAAAGCTTTGTTCGGCGGAGAAAGACGAAACGACTTTCGCAGAGACAGATGAGCAACTCTGCATATATTTCATAGAGAGCACTACGGCTTTTCTTTGTCGCCGTATTGTACTCTCTCTTCCGCTGCCATCTGAATTTCCTCAGTAGGCAGTGCGTATTGCTGTGCGCTGTTCGGGGCAGTGGGAGAAGAACATTCCTTCGTCCTTTTGCTGTGCCGTAATACTTTCACATTAAGGACAAAGGAACAATATATCTTATTTCTTCTTCATTTCTCTATATTCAGTTTTAGTTATAATGCCTTCTCTGGCTTTCTCCATATTCTCCGCATCCTTATAAAAAATCCAATGTATAACTGGATGTCCACCGTAAACAGAAGAATATGCTTGTGCAAAAATCCATCCCCTTTCAACCATATAGTTGGCGGCATCGACCATACTGTTGAATTTAATTTCCTCTCCTTTGTCATCGACAAATTTCAACTTGCTGCTGAGGTCACCCCATATATTGTATGAGGCTTTAGTACCAAAATCGAAGATGATTTTTAGACCTGATGACAATTCCTTCTCAATACCTTTGACCTCACAATAGTATCTATGTTGAGAATATGCATTATACGAAATCAATGCAAAGCAAAAAACAAGTAAGCACTTTATTATTCTTATCTTCATTATTTCTATTTTTTTATTGATGATTATTAAATTTCAGTCTTATTTCAACTGCTTGCCGTCAGCAAACGCATTGCCCACACGCTGCCCCAAGGCGATGTACCCATGATGAACAGGGTCGTAAGTGATGAGCTGCATCTTCTCCACGTCTGGTTTGCCATCCTCGGCAAGGTACTTTTCATCTACAAGGATGTTCACTATCTCAGCCACGATGTAATAACCTTCCGCTGACTCGTCGATTTTCTCTTTGATGCGACATTCCAAGGTCATGGGGAAGTCGATGAATACAGGAGCGTTGACATTCTCTGCCTTCTCGACGTTCCAACCTGTCTTCGCCATCTTATCCGCATCGTTCTTAGCAGATACGATGCCTACGAAATCTGCTGCCACCATGGTCTGCTTTGTAGCAAATGCCACGGTGAAGTCGGGGCAGTTGTTCAGGTTCTCCGTAGTGGCATGCGCGCCCATGGCAATCATAATTTCCTTTGCGTCCCATTGACCGCCCCAAGCAGCATTCATAGCATTGGGCTTACCGTTCTTGTCGTATGTGCCGATAATCAGTACCGGCTGTGGAAGCATCCATGATTTTTGTCCAAATGATTTCATTTTTATTCTATTTGTTGTGTTATCAATTTATTCAACTTATCTTCTCGTATTACCTTCGGTTGTGCCTTACCTGCCAAAACGGGAATCTTCTTCCCATTCCTGTATATGTGCAGCTGCCTGCTTCGCATCACAGCCGTCAAGGTCTCATCATCCTGCATGGCTTGCCATATCGGATAATACACACCTTCGGGTTCAAACAACTTCTTCTGAAGGTGTGAGCACATGTTGGTTGTGTCTATTGTCATATCGTTACGTCATATCATTAACATGATTCTGCCAGCTTCTTTTGTGAACATTTCAGGGAAACGGCAGATTGTTGCATACACCTGCTTGCTTGTCACAGGCTGACCGTCCTTTCTCAGGTGCAGCCCATTACGATTGATGGCATCGGCTATCTGGTCAGTTGTCATGCCGCCATTTCGCTTCACCATCACATATACTATGGCTTCTTCTATCTTCATTTTGTCGTTATATATCTAATAGCACCACCTCTACCGAAAGGGTATTCACTGACATCTTTATTCATATAAAGAGAATCCGAATAGGTATTTCCTTCAAAGCAGCAACGAGGTTTTGAAAAGATAGTACCGTCCTCTGCTTGCGTGACAAATGAATATGACTTGACTTTAATGACACATCTAACAACACCTTTATATACGCCAAGTACATATCCTATGTGTGATGCCTTTTCACTACTTATTTTCCAATATTTACGAGTTGACTCATAAATGTCGTATCTCTTATAAACCCCATTAGCTTTAGCTTGATTATAACTTTGATTGAGATTTACCAAAAGTATGTAATCCCCATTCTTTATTTCAATCTTTGGGCAATCATATAAGATGTTGAGTTCTTCTATGCTCATAATACCTTCATCCCATTGGTGGTGACCAGCCATGAGATTGGTCAACTGGTTATTGTGATTGAATCTTGAATATGTCAGCATGTCTATCAAGGTGGACTCTACCAGATATGCTTCTTTTTCTTCAAGATTATGACGGACAATGTAGTGAGCTACCTCTTTCCCCTCTGATATGATGCTTCGAATGGTGTCAAGTTTCAGATTAGGGATATTATCTAAAAGAGCAGCCTCTGCATGTTGGAAAACCCTGTTTCCCTTACCTTTGCCTATGTAGAATATTTTACTGTTTCTTGGATCAACCAAGGCATACACATAATATCCTAAAGCCTCTTTGACTTTCTGTCTGAATTCCATATCTACGATTATTAGTTGATTATGGCTACTTTAATGACTCCATCCCGCTTCTGCTCGAAAAGTTCGTAGGCTTCCGCTATCCATGCAAGCGGATAGCGGTGCGTGATGAGCGGAGTGGTATCTATCTTGCCTTCTTTGATGAGCTGAAGTATCTCTTCGCAGTCACAGCCGTCCACACCTCCCGTCTTGAAGGTGAGGTTCTTGCCGTACATCTGAGGCAGTGGCAGCACCTGTGGCTCGTCGTAGAGGGCTACAATCGTTACTATGGCGTTTGGTCGTGCACATTGCCATGCCAGTTGGAATGTGTCCTTACCTCCCGCAACCTCCATCACCCGGTCGGCTCCTCCGTGGTCACTGTGCTTCATAACAAAGTCGGGACATCCCTCTGGTGTAGTCAGCAGGACATGGGGATAGTGTTGCTTGACGAAGGCGCGTCTTTCTTCTGATTTCTCACAGACGATGATACGCTTGGGATGTTTCAGTATCGTGCAGAGCAAGGTGCAGATGCCTGTAGGTCCTGCTCCGATAATCAGCACAGTGTCATCTTCCGTAATCTCACTGATGCGAGCTGCCCAGAAACCTGTGGCCAACACGTCACCCACAAACAATGCCTGTTCATCGGTCACGCCATCGGGAATGTGGTTAAGCCCCTGCTGTGCCAAGGGTACTCGCACATATTCCGTCTGACCTCCGTCGATGCGACAGCCAAGTGCCCATCCTCCATGTGGGGAGGTGCAGTTGTTCACATAGCCATGTTTGCAGTAGAAGCATTCTCCGCAAAACGTCTCCACGTTCACCGTCACACGGTCGCCTTTGCGGAATCCCTGGACTTCAGTACCCAGTTCTTCCACAATGCCAACCATCTCATGGCCAACGGTTATTCCCGGCACAGCCCTTGGTACACTGCCATGCTTGATGTGCAGGTCGCTCGTACAGATGCTGCTCATCGTCACACGAACGATAGCATCCGTGGGCTCCTGTATCGTAGGTTTTGGCTTATCCACTAACTCGAACCTACCTTTATCTATATATGTATATGCTTTCATTACTTCAAGAACGGGTCAATCGTTGCCAATAACTCTGATTTCTGCATCACACCGCTTGTTCTCCACAGCACTTCGCCGTGTTTGAACAACATGAGCGTAGGTACAGACTGTATGCCATACTGGCTTGCAGTCACCCCATACTTGTCCACATCCACCTTGATGATGCGGATTCTGTCACCCAATACTTCCTTCACCAGCTCCAAGATGGGGTGCATCATCTTGCATGGCTGACACCATGTGGCGAAGAAATCGACTAAGACCAGTTGGTCGCCTGATATAACGTCTTTGAATGTTTCCATTGTCCTTTATATATGTAGTTCTACGTCCTTTCCGAATGGCGCGAGCGACAGTCCTGCCATCTTGAAGTGCTGTTTGGCAAAGGGAATGCCAATGATGGTGATGAACAGCAGCGCCCCGAAAAAGACGTGCATCAGCCATGCCCACAGACCGCCAAAGACAATCCATAGGATGTTCAGCGGTATGCGGATGCAGCCGGTGGGACTCTTCGCGTCCTTCACCTCAGCACCGAAAGGCCACAAGCACAACAAGCCAATCTTGAATGTCTGCAAAGCCACAGGGATGCCGATGATGGTGATGGCCATTGCCAAGCTTCCCGTAAAATAACCGATGGCGGCTTCCAGTCCACCGAAAAGCCACCACAAAAGATTTCCTATTATACGCATATTCTTATTCCTCTCTATTATTCCTTTTCTTCAATGGTCCGCTGTGCGGCCCGCGGTTCAGCGTCACACCATGCTTGTTGAGTATGCGGAACACGGAACTTCGGCTCGTGAAACCGCTGATGGCGAAGATGTCATCAATGCTATGCCCCTCGTTGTACATGTTCACGATGTTTTTCTCACGCTCCAGCTTCGACAGTGCCCTTTCCGACTTCTTGGGCGGTCGGATATTCTGTTGCAGATGAATGATGTGAGCCGATGTCTTGCGCAGCACGGCACACTCCTCAGATAGTGACCCAAACATACGGATGACCTGAGAAGGCTTGGTGTCGGGAAATAGTTCGTCAAACGTGTCGATACGGTCTTGGATGGAAATGATGCGAACCACCTTCACACGGCAGTATTCTATGAGTGTAGCCAGTTCGCGGGTGCCACGCAATGCGTTGCTGAACCTCGACACCACCAGCTCATCGCCGCGCTCCAGACTCGATATGAGCTGCTTCCACATCGGGCGCAGCCTTTCATGTTCGGACAGTTCCTCTATCACCTGTACACAGCCGTATTGCTGCATCCAAGCCTTGTCTTCTGCATACTCTTCGCCATTGGTGGCGATGAAGATGTAACCTACTTTTGCCATACTGTTGTACGCTATTAAATGAAATCAAGTGCAAAGGTACACTATTTTTCCGAGAAACAATCATACTTGGACGAAAAATCATACTTAAACACGATAATTTGCCATTTTCTTTTCACTTGATTTCATTGAAAATCATACTCGCAAGTATGATGCACAAATAAGATTAAACTTACTGTCATTCTTGCAAATATATCGCTGAAACGCATTAACTTTGCACCGTCAATTTCAAAATCAGACTCAAAATAATGACAACAATGAAATATGAACCCCAACTTTTCAGAGGACAAACCAACCTCCATTGCATGAAGCAAATATTGCATAATGCAAAATCAAACTCGCATGGCGGTATCAGACTTGCCATTTGTATTGCCACTGCGTTTGCCGTAATCATGCTGACAGCATGTTCAGACGGAAACGGCACGAAGTCGTTCCATTCAAGCGATGAAGCCATCAGAGAGTATCATGGCTTTCTGACCACTCTTCGGCAGAGCGACAAGGTCACCATCCAATCGTTGGCAAAGACCATCAATGAATGGCGCGTGTTGAACGATTCCGTGACATCTTGCATCTCACGTGACACTGTCAGGAAGGCCCACTCATACCCATTTGCGATATATCATGAGTTGAACGACTCCATCCACATCGAGCTGTGCCGTATGGCGATGTCTAAGCAACGCACCTTTCACGACCTGCTCTATCTCAGAGAACAGACCTCTTCCCATGTTGGTGATGAGGAACTACAGCAAGCCGTGAAGGAAGCACAGCCGTTCTTCGCTTCCTTGGACAGCCTGCCTATCTATAATAGAGGAGGTAAACAGGCGGTACTGAAGCGTTACCTGCTGTTCCTGCAAAAATCCGCCAAGCAAGGCATTCACGGCAAGGAAGACCTGCTCGCTTTCATCAAGGAAGAGCATTTGTATTTCAAATCCTTCCTGCAATACCTGCCGGATTTTGCTGACGATGACATCGGTGACATCAGACGGAATACCGAACAATGCTGTCGGGAGATACTCCGTGCCGCCGACCGCAAGGATTTGTCCCACAAGGATGCGATGATATACCTCTCCATGCGTACCAATCTGCGTCTGCTGCGCAACGCACAAGCGGCTATCGGAGACTTGAAAAGTGGCAGGGTAAAGGACGAGCACACCATGCACGCCTACCTCCTGATGATGATGCAGCCGTTCATGTCCATGGATGACCTTTCCGTGAGTGTGCTCTCCGACAAGGACAAGGCAGACCTCTACAAGATAGCCGATGCGCTCCCCAAGGAGATGGACGGTCTGGCCAAGAAGCTGCACCTCGACAAGCAGCGCCTGTCGGATATGCCCATGCTCATGATGAAGATTTATGTCACAAGATTATAAACACCCCATACAGAGAATACGATTATGTTAGAACAGTTTTGCGATGATTTCCTTGCCGTCGTGCCGTTGCAGTTGCCGGAACTGCTGGACAAACGCAAGATGGAGAAGCCTGTCAAGTATGACGATTACGTGCTTCTTACTTTCCAGTTGAACACCCTTTTCACGATAGAGGAAGTGATGGATATGCTCGAAGACGAGATGGAAATGATAATCCTCTATCACCACATTCCAAGCCGTCATACGGAGTTCGGGCACAGCTGCTGTGCCTATTCCAACCCCTCTTTTGGACGGATGTTCAAGGTCAACGGCTCCACCGATGAGCGTGGCATGGTCAGCCAGATAAAAGTGACCATCTATGACTCGCTGGAGCACATGTCGGCAGATGTATGCCTCGACCTCAGCCTGCACTGCAAGAACGGATTCTTCAAATACATGAAGCCCAAGGAGGAAGTCCTGCTCGACTTCATCTGAAAGTTACATTTGCCAGATGACAGTCCTGTTCTACCGCAACAACGCACCATTCTGTTGTCCACAGCCAAAGCTAAAGTCATGCCGCAAACTCCCGACCATCTGATGAAGGAAACGCTTTACATGAAGATTATCCATCTTCTCGACCGTCACCGCACATGGCTGGAGATTGAGAGCATCGCCACTGTCCGCAACCACACGATAGTCAGGAACGGCAGAATGACCGACATCCTCAGCCGTGTGCTTGTGGTCAAGGCCATCCACCATCATTTCCCCTACACGAGAGGGCAAGTGTGGCAGATAGCCGAGTACGACATGGAACAGGCTATCAAGAGCCTTCGGACAACCGACGGAGCTTTCCGTCAGAGAATAATCAAGGGAGAACTGACACTGGAGGATGTGGAGCGTATCATATCCACTGCCACACACGGTGTCGTCCAGCCCGACCTGAGTCCACTTCCATTATTCACATGCTATACATATTATGACAAGTAAGATACTGTTTCTCATCCTGACGTCGGCGTTCTTCTTTGTGCCGATGATTCTGCACAGAAGCCGCAGACAGTTTATGACACGGTTCTATCTGCGCATGACCGCGCTTGTGACAGCAAGGAAGCTCTACCGGCTGATGCTGCTCATCCTGCTGTACGTGTTCCACTTCCTCTACCTCTGTGTACACTATAACGACATAGGCGTAGTGGCTTCCACCATAGCGTTTGCCATATTCTTTGTCTTTATGGATGTAGAGAGGTGGCTGCAGCGTCTGCACGAGGAGCGGACACCATTCCGCATCGCCGCGTTGGCGGCAGTGGTGTTTGTCTTCACTCCTCATCTGTTCACGCTTGCTGTCACCATCTCCTTTGTCCTTCTGGCATCACTGTTCTATCCCTCGCGCATAGTCATATCGTTGTGGAAGAACAAGGCTGACCGCAAGATGCTCCTCGAAGACACAGAAATGCTCATCATATACTACTATTAAGTATCACCTGTATCATGCCGTTCCTTTTGTATAATGGAGCTGGCGACAAACAACAGTATTCACCAAACAGATTATTGAAATGAAGAAACAGAAACATAGAACGAGTTCCGGCAAGATGTCTGAACGGATGTCCCTGTTGGAGTTCTTGAAAGAGAGGTCCGGGATAAGGCTGTCGAAGCTCGAAGCCTACCTTGACCTTGTGGACAAGGCTTCTGTACAGTACATCCCCAAGGATCTGTGCAAGCAGGAGTTCAGCCTGTCCAACGGGCAGTTTGTAATCACCATTACCGAACTGGCAGGATGCTGGCATTGGCACCGCGCCACTGTCCGCACCTTCATCGAGCAGTTGGAGAAGATGAACCAGATTTCCGTCACCCGTCTCACGAAGAGCCAAATCATCACCATCCCGATGTTGGCTGAGACACCTGCCGTTTCTCCGATTGACGCAGCCTTGGATGTGTTCCGCCAGAAGATGCGTACCGTACTGGACGGATGGAGAAGCGGCAAGATGTCCGCATCGGCTTGCGCCTCGGAATGTGAACAACTCTACGAAGATGCTACAGAGGAAGCGGCCATCATCTTGCAGAAAGCCGACAATGGCAATTCAATTGGCAAGGTGCCATGCGGAAGCAACATTCCCGAATCTGTAGGACACGCCTTTTGTATGACTGCACTCACAGCTGTCTGCGAAGCCACCTTCCATCAGGTGCTTTCGCAGGAAACAGATAACGCCCTCGCCACCTCCCTTCTTCCCTTCTTTTACAAAGACCTGGGAGGAGACTGGCTCTCATTCATCGAGGCGGCAAAGGCAATATCAGAATTGGCATTGGATGGCAGCTCACCAGCCTTGCAGCAGGAAAGCGCAGCCATCAAGTCGCAGTTCCAGTCGCTCTGCCGACCTTTCCTTGCCATTATAGCCAACCAAGAGGTTTCCTGTCCTACTATTATAGGCTCTAATGACCTCTAATAATCATCGTATAACGCTTCTTCTTTTCTACTGGCACCGTGCTTCACACGTCTGCCATTGCTGTAAAATAATCGGGCTTGCCCGTTGGTCGGAAATGAGGGAATTTGGGTAGCCTAATACCCCTCTTGGTCTCCGACCATCGGGAGGCTGTCCTTACAAGCAGCAAGCTGGAGACAGGAGAGTTGTACACACATAAAAGGAAATAGGTTATGGCAACACCAAAACAGGTTATGGATTTCCGACCATCTAAGGGAATCACCACAGCACAGAGCAACGAGCACCAACGCCGTTGGACGGAAAAGGGTTGGGGATCCGCTGAATCAACAGGCAACTACGACCGCAGCCGTGAGCGGCTCAACTTCGAGGTTCGGGGCGGCAAGGTTTGTCCTATAGACAAGAGCCGAAGCATCCCGGAGCGCATGGCAGACATCCTGCGGAGCCGTGGAATCAAAGACCCCAACGAGGGACTGGCAGAGCCACGCTTCCGCACAGTGGTCAATTTCATCTTCGGAGGCTCACGAGAACGTATGACAGAATTGGCATTCGGTGACCAGAAGGTGAATCTCACTCACGGAGCGGACAATTCGCATCTAACCCGATGCAAGGACATTGAGGAATGGGCAAAGGATGTTTACCGCTTTGTTGCGGACAAATACGGTGAGGAGAACATCGTCGCTTTCATCTTACACTTGGACGAAACCAATCCGCACGTTCACTGCACCCTCTTGCCAATCAAGGACGGCAAGTTTGCATACAAACAGATATTCGCCGGAAAGGACAAGTACGAGTTTTCTGCCAGGATGAAAGCCCTGCACAGCGAATTTGCCGATGTCAACAAGCGTTGGGGCATGGAGCGCGGAACTTCCGTCTCAGAGACGGGAGCACGCCACCGCACCACCGAAGAATACCGCCGCCAGCTGTCAGAACAGTGCACCACCATTGAGCAGTCCGTCGCCACCCATCAGCGGACACTCGCCTCGCTCCAATCGGACATCCGTCTGGCAGAGCGGAGAGTAAAAGGACTCACCTCAATGGTCAACAACCTCTTGCAGGAGAAGGCTGAGAAGGAGGCGGCACTTGCTGAATTGCATCGGCAGATTCTTGCAGGTCACGACAATCCTGATGCTCTCCGTCAGCAAGTCCAAGAGCTGGAGCAGGAACTGTCCGCTATCCAGTCAAAACTGGACGACAAGCAGGAGAAGCTCTCAGAGGCTGACCGCAAGCTCGATGCCCTGCGTGAGGAGATGACCGCCATGAAGGAGCGCACGGAGGAGTTGCGGCAGGAGGCACACAGATATTCCGATACTATCCGACAAGGTGCGGACACCGTTCTCAGAAATGCCCTTCTCGAAAACATGGTCAGCGAGTTCTCCGAACGTGTGGCACGGCTTTCCAATGAGGGCAAGGACGTGTTTGACGGTTCCCTGCTTCAGGCCTTTGCGGAGAATGGAACGGAGGTGATGTACTGTGCCACGCTTCTATTCCTCGGCTACGTCGATGATGCCACCACCTTTGCCGAGGGTCATGGCGGTGGCGGCAGTTCGTCCGACCTCAAATGGGGACGTGACGATGACGAGGATGAACGCGCTTGGGCACGCCGTTGCATGATGAAAGCTGCACGCATGATGCGCCCCTCTTCCGGCAAAAGGAAGAAACGATAAGCGGCACTGTCACGTATCACCTGTTATAGTATTCACCAGATTAAATTGAACAACATGAGAAAAATACTTATTCTATCCCTTGGCTTCGCCCTTTCATTGGGTGCGCAAGCCAAAGACTATCACCGCACGGCGGACACCACCACCGTTGTATGCAGACTTTCGGCAGACGGTATGCTTCGTCCGCTTAAACCTTCCTACATGAAAGGGGCATTGGTAGCTTCGCCATGGACGGACAACTGGTTTGTCCAAGCGGCAGGAGGAACTACGGTCTTCCTCGGCAAACCGCTCGGATGCAACGACCTATTCGGTCGCATGAAACCGGCATTCTCCGTGTCGATCGGCAAATGGTTCACACCTTCCGTCGGCGGTCGTCTGAACTATGGCGGTATGCAGTTCAACGACTGCAACAACTCCTCGCAGGACTACCAGTACCTGCGTGCTGATTTCATGTGGAATGTCCTCGGCAACCTCTACAAGGACGATGTACACACTCTTGCCAGATGGAGTGTCATTCCATACGTGGGCGTGGGTATGCTGCACAACAAGGTGAATGCCCACAAGCCCTTTGCCATTTCCTACGGCATACAGGGGCAGTATCATCTCTCCCCACGCATTGCTGTTACGGCAGAGATAGGCAACATGACCACCATGCAGGATTTTGACGGCTATGGCAAGGCACACCGCCTTGGCGACCATCTGCTGTCCGCATCCCTCGGCCTCTCTGTCCGCATCGGCAAGACTGGCTGGAAGCGAGTGATAGACGCTCGCCCGTACATCGCACAGAACGAATGGCTTTCGGCATACGCCTCATCCCTTTCTGACAGCAACAGCCGCTATCACGCCCAGCACGATCGAGATTGTCAGACTCTGGAGCAGCTGCGCAAGATTCTTGCCATCGAGGGACTTCTGGACAAGTACGGCTACATCTTTTCTGACGATGCCGCTTCTTCCGTCACAAATGGCTATCCTCGAAACGACTACAGCGGTCTCAACTCGCTGCGTGCAAGAATGAGAGACAAGTATGGTAATGGTCAAAAGACAAAGGTCATGGAGTCCGCCTCTTGTACAGAAGAATATGGCAATGCTGAAGGTGAGCCGGAAGACGATTACCTATCGCTCATCCACTCAGGAAAGGCTTGCATAGGTGCGCCCATCTATTTCTTCTTTGAACTTGGCACTGACAGGTTGCTCAACAGGTCACAGCTCGTCAATCTCGACGAAGTAGCACGCATCGCCAAGAAATATGGCTTGAAAGTTAAGGTCATCGGCGCTGCCGACAGTGCCACAGGCAGTGAAGCCATCAATGATAACCTCAGCCGTTCCCGTGCCAGATTCATTGCAGAGGAACTGATGAAACGTGGTATGGAAAATGGCACCATCTCTCAGATTTTCGATGGCGGCATTGACGATTACTCGCCCAATGAGGCGAACCGCCATACCAGAATCCTGCTGTATCTATAGCCAGACATACAGCTCCGAACAAGAGCACTAAAACTTTTTTTTCATTGATAAATTTTAGAAAGGGAGGGCTTGTCCGTGATGGATAGGCCCTCCCTTAATCATATATGTATTAACGCATATTCTATGCGCATATCTTTTTTTTATCCGTGTTTCTCAGTACTTGACCAGTCAAGCAGGAAGTCATATATACTCATTATCTGTATGCCGTTTTCGTCGCTCCACTGCTTGGTATGTTCTCCCACGATCAGCAGTTTGCGGAAAGAGTCATCTACAAGACGCAACGACCGTTTCTCCTGTTCCATCTTTTCTGCATCGGGCATACGCCACGCCGACTGGATGTAGATCCGCTCGCTCCCTTTGTTGCAGACAAAATCCACTTCCAATGTCACCCTCTGCTGCTTTCCTTCCGTATTCCTCACTCGATGATAGACGTTACCCACATCCACGAGCCATCCTCGCATACGCATCTCATTGTAGATGACGTTCTCCATGATATGTGTCGGCTCGCTCTGACGGAACGACAGAATAGCATTCCTCAGACCTACGTCCTGATAATAATACTTGGACAACGAACCTATGTATTTCCGTCCTTTGATGTCGAACCTTTCGGATTTTTCGATAAGGAAAGCATCCTGCATATATTCCAGATAAGCCGACACTGTCTTGTCGGTTATGCTTTGCACATTGCTGACGGACTTGAACGTATTGGCTATATTCAGTGCATTGACAGGTGCGCCGATACTGGATGCTACGGTCTTCGACAATTCTTCAAATTCAGGTCTCAGCTCTATGTTGTTCCGTTCGTAGATGTCACGCAGATATACCGTGCGATAAAGGCGACGCAGGAAATCAGCCTTCTTCTCATCCCCAACCTGTGTAAGTAGTTGCGGCAAACCTCCGTACAGTCTGTATTCAGCCCAACCGTCTTCTTTCGAACCATCATACACGGTCATGTATTCCTTGAAGGATAGTGGCCACACATGTATCTCGTCACCTCTGCCTCGGAATTCCGTCACCACGTCAGAGGACAGGAAACGCGAGTTGGAGCCTGTGACATACACATCCGCCCCTTCGGTAACCGACAAGGAAGAGAGCACCTCTACAAAGTCGTCCACCTCCTGCACCTCGTCGATGATGATATAATAAGTCTCATCGTCAATCATCATCTTTTCCACCCAGTCCAACAGGTAGTCCGGGTTCTTGAACTCTCTGTTCTTCCTACTCTCCATGTCAATGACGAGGATATGGTCTTCTCTCACGCCCTCATCCAATAGATGCTGATGAAAGAGTTTCTTCAGCAGGAACGACTTGCCTGAACGTCGCAATCCTGTGATTATCTTTATGAGCCCGTTGTTCTTTGAACGGCTCAACTGTTCTATGTACCTATATCTGTTTACTATCATGCTTTACGAAAAACCGTCACTTGTGACACTTTTTCGGAGGCAAAGTTATATATTTTATCTCAAACCAAAGAAGGAAATCAAGAAAAAAGCACTAAAAATCAATGATTTTCCCGTTTTGTACTGTCTATTCCACTTGCCGATGCCCATTTTTCTTTGCAAAGTTACTGCCCGGGCGAATGGTCAAGTACCGCCATGCTAACAGGCAGAGGACTGAACGACAGCTTTCCGCAAATCAAAGATTTGGGTATTTCATTAACTCCTCCGTCTGTTTCCTTGCCTTATCGCCCTCATTCCGCAGTCTTTTGATGCACGAAAAATCAGTTCCCGGCAAGCGGAGCCGAAAGGCTTCAAAAGGAGGGAAGAAAAAAACAAGTTGAACATTCATACATTAAACGATATGAGGACAAGAAGATTGAGCAAAGAACAAGGAAAGCAGTGCAATATCAGCCGTTTCCCCAACTTCCACAAGAGCGGAAGCATCAAAGGCATGAAGCGCCTCTATTATGGCATGGATGCCTTGTTGGTGCGTTGCGGAGATTATATCTACAACGTCAGCAGTGAGCCAAACATCTATTATCAGGCAGGTATTTAACTCTTAATTCAAAGGATATGAACAACAGATTATCAGAAAACGAGCAGGCATTTGTCGAGTGCTTCTCACGGTTCGTTAACGGTCAGATGGGTTCTGCCTCCAAGGTAGGCAACGCCCTTGCAGATGACCATCGCTATCTCATCAACGAAAAGGGCAAGGTGGTGTTTGCCTTCTTGGAACGCCTTGCCAACGACTATCAAAAAGGTCGTTATGACCAGCGTGACGAGTGGGTGTGCCAGTTGGCAGCAGAGACTATCGAACACCTTGTAGAGAACGGAATGTATTACAGAACACTTAACAACGATTGACTATGGCAAGCAGATTGATTACACCCGCATTGGAGGAAAGACTGAAATCCTATCCTCTGTATTCACAGGACGGCAAAGGCAAGGATGCCGTTTGTGTGGCAATATTCTTCATCGGACACGTCCGTTGGTTCGTACTTGAAGGACAGCCGGAAGGCAACGACACCACGTTGTTCACCATCGTATGCGGTCTGCATGAAACGGAGTATGGCTATACCTCCGTCAATGAAATGGAGAGCGTAAAGGTGGATGGCTCCAAATATGGAGTGGACGAGATATTTCAAGTGGAGCAGTTGGACGGCTTCAAGCCAGTGAGACTGAAGAGCATTCCAGACGAGGATTTACAGACTTTCCTGAATAGAATGGAAAAGAAGTGAACATCATATGATAACCCCCAAAGACAAAAGATAATGGACAGCAATCAACTTATCAGGCATATCTGCCGCTGCATTAAACGAGACCGCTTTTGTTGGAGGAACTATCTTCAACCATCCTCTTACTATGGTCGAGAACTCGCAGTCACTCCGTTATTTTGCTCCTATGGGCAAATCGGGTACAGCATCTATTTCCCATATTCCAATTTGCCAAACATCGACTACGATTGGGAGACCAAAGAATTAACTGTTGATGACATAGATTGGAAAGAGTGGATAAGAGACTGTCAAAAATAACTCCATAACCAAATCAGCCGCAGGGACATTACTCCTTGCGGCTGACTATTGTTAATACTTACTGTGAGTAGTAAAGCCTACGATTAGTATATACTACGATACTACTCTCATCTACGGAAAGCGGACTTAGCAACGTGCTCCTCTTGTACCTCTTCCTTCTGATACTCATCCATGTCAAGCAGTTGCTCATACGCAGAGCTGATGTTTGCGTCCATAGAATGGTCATGGCTGAAAGGGAAGGAGTGCTTCACTGCCAATCCCGCATTTGTCACTGTCCCCACATCCAGACTATCCTTATCCTTGTTATATTGCAGGTTCAGCAAACCACCATTCGGCATTTGGAATATCGGCATCTTTCGTTGCGCCAATTCCGAAAACTCTTCAGCGGTCATGTCCCTCGCCACTGCCTTTACGTCCTCACTGGCACGTCCTATGCCATAGCGAGTGATATGGTCACGCACCTCCTGTTCCGTATGCTTTAGGAATACCTCGTAGGTGCCACCGACACTCCCGTTATAGACCACTGCAAAGTCTTTATCTTCTATCAGCAGGTCATCGCCTCTGTTCTGACATGGTTTCCTGTAGGTCTGCTCCTCGTCCATGCCGTTACCGTCATAGTAATCCTTGGCGAGCGTCAACAACCCGTTGTAGTCGCCTTTCTCCTTTAGCTTATCCAGTTCCGATGTGTCATCCGTTGATTGGAGATAGGCAACGGAAGCGTAATATACCTGCCCGGCATCCTTACTTCCCTCCATTTTCTCCTCATTGCCGACATTTTCCTTCTGCTCAGCCTTTTTCTCCTGGTCTATCTCCATCGCAATCTTGTCGATATGCTGCGTGAGCATTGAGGTAGCTTTTTTCACATCGAGTAGCGTGGTCTTGATGAACTGCGGCGACTCCTTCAGCGAATCCAGCCAAGACTTCAAATAGGCAGCCGAATCTCCTTTCAGATGCTTCGTCATGCCATATCGCTGAGCGGTCAGCGCAGCCGTCAGTTCTGCCACCAGTTCCTCGCGTGCATACTCTGCCGAGCCGAAGGTAGCGGGCTTGATGCGGTCCAACTGTCCCTCCGCACCCGTGGAGTGTCCCATCTCATGGAAAAGGTTCGAGTAGAAAGACTCCCCGTCCTTGAACTGCCTTTTTTCCGGCATCACAATCTCGTTCTTGCTGATGGAGAAATAGGCGGAATCACCGAACATCGGTTTGATGGGACATATCCAACGGTTGTCCGCTATCATCCTATCCACGGGTTCAAAGGCAAACTGCTCGTCCTTCTCTACCTTGGGCATCGAGTATTCCTGTTCTAGTTTCTCCCAAAACTCTGGTCTGACCTCCTTCAAGTTGGTCTGCGCCACATTGAAGACATGGTAAGTCTGAAGCTTTGGATATACATTGTATTTCTCGCGCTCCTCCTGAGAAAGCAGTTTGTAGTCCTCCCACTTGATGTGCTCTTTTGTTTCCTTATTGACCACCGTAAACGTGGTGAGCATCACGGGGAAAGAATGCTCACCCTTCAATACCGACACACGAGGCTTCTGTTCCTCGTCTTTCTTGCCAGTTTTGTTAAACTGCTGTATGCGGTCGAAGGTACAGAAGCGAGGAATCTTGTAGCCCTCCTTTTCGCAATGCAGGAGCAACATCATAGCGTTCATGCCGTTATATTCTCGTCCGTTCAGGTTTTTCGGCCATTGCAGCGTGCCCTCGGTAAACCATGGCTTTTTCCATCCGTCTTTGCCCGACAGCGACTGAATACGCTCAATCATCATATCGGCAAACAGGTCGAGTGCCTTGTCTTCGGCACTCGGACCTTCTTTAGCATAAGCCTTTCCCATAGTCATTAACCGTTATAGGGCTGAGGAACATATTCGCTCATTTCAGACACTCGGCAGGAGAAGTCCAGTTTGTCATTGAAGACACTGACAGACAATGCCCCTTTGATGTTCGCTTTCACGCCTGGTTGCAGCCATGCCTCGCATTTGCCATCGAATAGGAAGAAACTTACCCAGATGTATTCAAATCCGTCCTGTACTTTCTCTGCGCTGAAAGCGGAGAACTGGCAGTACGGCACACCATTCTTGTCCGTCTTGTCCTCAATGCTCTTGCCCACCTTGCCGCGGAACTCCATCACGCCCTTGATGCAGTCCTCTGCCTCGTCAGGCTGGTGGCTGATGCTGCTTGCCGACAGGTTGAAATAAAGGACATCGCCCCATTTTCTTGGTACCAATACACCGGCTACCTCAATGCGTTCGCCGATGTTGCAGCTGCCCACCTCCGTCAGTGTCCCATCTTTGATGACCGACACCTCGATGGTCTTGTTAATCCCGCTCTTCGCTGGAATGACTACGTTCATGGCAAAGCTCACGAATGCCTTGCCCTCCTTGTTCGTGCGGCAGGTCGCAGCCTTGCTGACCGTTCCGCACACTGTTACATTACATTTGATCATTGCTCGATACTATTTGAATTATACATATCCATCGTCCAAGTGAAATGTCTTAGCAATGACAATAATCTCTTTTCAATCATCATATACTAGCGCACGTATCAGTTCATAGACTATCCACGCTGCTATGATAAGTTGGAAGCCGAGATAGATGATGGCCACGGTCTGACCGAAAAGCCATTGGGTAAGCATGAAGTGTCCTGCCACAGCTACCATACCCACCAGCAATGTACACAGATGACTTGCTATCCTTTTCATTTCCTTTGCAGATTTTGTTGTTGACTCTCAGCCTCCATCCCTTGCTCGAAGTTCTGCGAAGCCTGCTGTGTCGCCACGATGCCTGTCACCATTCCCGCAATCTTCGTCCGTTTGCTTTCTTCCGACAGATTGGCATTGCCCAAAATGAGCGACAGGCGGTTCATCTCCGAGGAGGTCAGTTCACGGTCAATCTTCACCGTACCGCTCTCTGCATGAAGCACAGTCTTGCCGTTCTCACCCACAGTAATGGTGCATTGCCTCATGCCTGGAACAAGCGAGGTCAAATCTACGAGCCGGTTGGCTGCCATGGCAGAGATAAGTCCTTTTTGTCGTTCCTCATCATTGCTGTCAATCTGCGCTGCCAACATCATCAGCGACATGAAGGTGGTCATCGCCATGTCGAGTATAGGGTCATTCGTTCCCGAAATGCCCACGCCGCTGTCCTCCGAGGAAAGGATTTTCTTCATCCAGTCCTCCGACGAAACCTTCTGCTCCTGTGGCGCATTGCTCTTGTATTTTGCCAACAGGTCATTGCCGTTATGCAGGGCCTGTAGCTTGATGTTGCCTTTCTGTCCGATTTCTGCCAGATAAGCGGCTGGATCCATATCCCTTTTTGAGCCGTCAGCCGATACACTCTTCACTCCGAAATGCAGATGCTCGCCAGTGGTTCTGGTGCCGGTATTTCCCGACACCCCCAACTTCTGACTGGCATTAACCACGTCACCTACCTTTACTGCTATGTCAGACAGATGCAGGTAGGAGCATTGCACCTTGCTGCCATCCTCACGGCTGTATTCCACGGTGACGGATTTCCCTCCTGCCGTGTTCGCATTATGGTTCACCGCCACCACCTTGCCGCCGTTCTCCGTGGCCAACACCGCCTCATGGTTCGTCTTGATGTCAATGCCCTTGTGCATCTGCTGCTTGGTGGCATCCATCGGATCCTGGCGATTGCCGAAAGGCGAGGTGATGAAGAGAAACTCCTCTCGCTCCACAGGAAAGGAATACCCGGCAGACTGCGGTACATGGGCAGCAGGCATTTCTCTACGAGGATTATTCTCCACCCCGAACGACCGACCTTCTGCCCGCATCTCAGCCATCACCTCACTGTCATACTTGTCCAGTCCGTTGGCTTCAATGATGCGCTGCAGACTTGCAGCATAACCGCCGCCCGTGGCATAGCCGGCACGCTCAATGCCCTTCGTCCATCCCTTGTAGTCGTCAGGCGACAGCGTGAAGCACTGCGCATAACGCTTGTTCTGCTTCAGGAACTGCGAGTGATGCTCATAACTGTCACCCACGCTTTTGTACTTACAGAATTTCTCGTTGGGCCTATCATCCGTATAGACTCCATACTCTCCGCCATTCTTCAACCACGATGCCGTAGCCTTGATGCCAAAGTGGTTGTTGCATTCGCGCGACAGTTGGCTCTGTCCGTTGCTGCTCTCCAGTATGGCTTGCGCCAAGATGACGGAGGCAGGAATCCCATACATCCGCATCTGTTCTTTGGCTTCCTCCGCATATTGTGCGGCATACGCTGCGTTCTTTCCCATAAGCCTATCTCCTTAGACTGGTGTGTTGTTCTGTTTCTTGACTTTCCTGTGCCATCTGCTTTCCTGTCTCTTTTCCAGGTGACACCATCTCCGTAATTCCACGCTTCGATGATGTTGTCTGCTTCGGCATTTCCAACTGGTCACAGATGGCCACCCGTTCACCAGCACGAATGAGCTTCGGCAGATAGGTGTCGAGGGCATGATATGGGAATCCTGCCATTGCCAACGGCTTGCCTTCATCATCCTTGCGCCCATTGCTCTTTGTCAGCGTAATACCCAATATTTTGGATGCCTTCACCGCATCATCCTTGTAGGTCTCATAGAAGTCACCGCAGCGAAACAAAAGAATGGCATCAGGATGCTTCTTCTTCAAGTCAAGATATTGTTGGACAAGGGGAGAGACAGCAGCCTTGACAGCCTTTTCATCCTTCTTTTCTTCTTTCTTTTCCTCTTGTTTCTTCTCTTCCCTTTGTTCAGAGCTTTTATCTTCCTTAAGTACCACTTCCTTCTGTTCATCATGCTTATCGACAATTGCCGTCTCCGCTTGCTTCACCTCCGTCGCTTCTTCCTGCTTCTCTTGTGTACTTTGCTCGACATTGTTGTCTTTCTGCAATACATCAGCAAACAGCGAGGCGGCAAGGTTCTGCTTGTAGGAATCCCTGTCAGGAGCCACCCACAATCGTTGCCATTGTGACGGACTGACACTTCTCGGCTGCAACTTCTTGCCGTCAATAGTGGCTGCACACAGGCATTCGCCCGATTTGGCACGGAATACTGCCACACGCTGGATGCGGTTCAAATCAACCTCCTGCTCATTACCTCCGAAGATGTCCACCTTCAGGTCGGGTTTCGCCTCTGCCATAGCATAATACTTCTGTGCCAGTTCCTCACGCACACGCTCGATGTTGTCCATCGACTGCTTCAAGGTGGTGAAGAAATGATTGAGGTCTCCTTTGTCGGGATAGACGGCAAAGCCCTCCTTACCTTCGGGCTTGATGTACAATGCCCACCGCTCCTTGTCATCCTTTACCAACTGCACATTGTCGAAACCGATGTCACGGCTGTGGGTTACGGCCTCAGAAGCATCCAACGAGGATAGGTCTTCGATAGACCAGTTGCGCAGTCTTGATACCGTGATTTTCTTGTCGGCGAAATAACTGTCGTCGGGACGGAAGCCCAAGGCTCCGTCGGGATTGTAGAAACGCACGTTGTCATAACCCTCTTTCTGCAAGGCATTGGTGAAGCGTTGCTTGTTCATGCCCTTGATCTCGTTGTTCACCTCCAACGATGCACCCTGTGGCAGCACCACATCGGCGGTCTTGCTGGCATCATCACGCACGATGACCACAGTACGCTGCTCCTCGTTGGGATGCTGCTTGATTTCGTCTGCTACGAAGTAGTGGTTGGGCAACTGCACCTGTATCTGCGCCGTCTCTCGCTGATGCTGGTCGGTGGCATACTCCACCTTTTCACCCAGTTCGGCTTTCTTCAACACCTTCAGCGCACCGTTCACCTCACTCTCGATGGCATCAATCAGACAAGGGTCTTCCTTCAGTTCCCTCGTCCAATAGTCCACCATGCTAAGGCTGTCCTTTGACAGACGGGCAGGCAGTCCCAGTTCGAGCATCTTCACGCCCGAAGCTATCTCAGTGATGAGTCGTTCCTTCTTCACGGCATCCTCCGACGGGGCTTTGCCGTTCTTCATGACCATGCCCTCACGTGCCAACCGCTGCTGATGACCGGTGGCAGACACCAACTGACGCATCATCTCCTGTACATAGTCATTGTAGTGCTCGAAGTCACGCTGCCGTGGCAGGTAGATGACATCCTTCTCGGTGTCGTAGTGCGCCACACCCGTGCCGTCCTGACGTACATTCACGAGGTTGTCCTTCATCTTCTGAAGGAATCCGTTGACGCACCCATGCAGCTGCTTGTCCTCCTTGTCGCCATAACCTCTATCCTCCACCGTGCCATCCTTCTTCAATGCCGTAGTGTAGGCTGTTTCGTTAGCCATAGGCAGTAGCGTCTGGTCGATATTGAACAGCACACGGATCTCACGGTTTTTCACTCCCTTGTACTGCTGTTTGTCCTGTTCCGACAGTTCTGCGTATGCCTCCTTGGTGATGACATCGTCGGGATTGTTGCGGTTGACGTACTTATTCCAATTGTAATACAGGAACGGCACACCTTTCTCATGCTCCCTCACGCTCTCACCCCGTGCCTTCGCTTCGGAGAACTGCGTAAACAGATTGCTCTTGCAACCCTTGGCATCGGAGTCAAGGGCAAGGACAAGGGCATTGAACGGACTGACCGAAAAGCCCTTGGGATAGAGCTTCGGATAGAGTTTGCCGCTTGCATTCAACCAATGTCCCTTGGCATCCACCGCACTCGTCAGTGCCTCAGTGAGCAGCGACACCTGCTTCTCCGCCGTCCGCTTCTCAAATTCTGATTTCTCTTTCATGCTTTTATCTTTTTGTTTATCTCAATCACATTCTATAATTGGCTTACCAAGCCACCGTTCCCGACAATTTTGTTGTCGGGCTTCACTGTATTCCCCTCGGTCGCACCACGCTCTCCCGTGCCTGCTCTTCGTACTGCATTGCTGCCATCTGTCGCATCTGGTCGTTCTTGGCAAGTATGGCGTTAGCCAATGTATTCAGCGGCAATGCCCCCGACTGATGCGCCCCAATCACACTGTCAGGCAGTTGAATGGTACAAGGCACATGGTCAATGTTGGCAACGAGACACCGCCCTTGCAGCATCGGGTTGCTGATACGAGGATTGAGTGGTTCATCAGGATATTGGCGGTACTGAATGCGAGATGCAGCAGGACTAACTGTAGGTGCAATGCCTTCCTGCTGTTTCCTGCCCAGCACCTCATGTCCCGCTTTGTTGAGCAGATTGGCACCTCCCATACCCATCAACAGCATCTTCAGTATAGGATTCTTCACGAACATTCCAGCCACGATAGAGGCCAAAGGAAGGAGGCTATTGTCCATATTCAGCGATTTTGTCTTGCCAGTGAACAGTCCCACCAGTACATCGGGCAGCATCGCCAACACATAACCAAGGTTCTTGCCGATGTCTGAAAAGCCGTTCAGTCCAAAACTCTGCAACAGCCCGTCCCATCCATTTTCGTTTGTTTGTAAGGCTGTTTCCTCCTGCTGGACTACAGATGGTGTTGCCTCTTCAGTCGATGAATCAGGAGTTTCTTTCGGTTCTGCCTTCTTCTCCTTCTCAGCCTCTGCATCCAGTCTCGCCTTAACCTCCAGATACTCGTCTTCCTGTCCAGGCGCAACTATCAAGGGCACATCCTTGTACTTGCCTGTACGTTTGGTTGCTTCGTTTCTCTGAGGGTCAAGGAACGTACCTTTGTTCCAAGGAAAAGAGGTCTGCTCGGTTTGTTTCGTCCAATCCATAAAAGTGATATTGCTCGTGGGAATCTTGTTCTTGAAATGGCTGTTGGTAGCCTTGATATAGCTGTTCTCGTGGTTCTTGATGACTTTTGCCTGTTTGCGGAATGAGGCGAAGACGTTGGTGCCCGTACCGAAAACTCCCTTGCTGATACACTCCTCGACACAGACCTCTTGGCTGCTACCTTTCTTGCTTAGGTGCTCCATGCCGACATTCATCACCATATCGATACCGACAAACTTGGCGAAGGTTGCCCATGAGCCAATCCCTCCCATGGCCACGACATCGGCACCCGCTCCGGCTGCCCATCCCGCTGCCTTCTCTGTTCGAGAGGGCTTATAGGCTGCCTCTCCTTTGGCTTCTATCTCTGCGGCAAGGGGTGACTTGTTCAGTTCGTAGGGCAGACCGAACAGACTGCTTTGTGCCGCCTTGCGGATGATATAGTCGGCAGAAGATGTTGGCATACGGTCTTTCACCATTTTTTCTATCATCAGCTGCTCCATGCGGTGATCGATATAGGCGTATGCCAAATCACAACCGAGTTGTTTAGAGAGTGCATCGTACCGCTCTCGTCCTATCTCCGTCACCACCGCCTTGCGCCATTCCTCAGCCATCACGGCAAGGTCACGCTGCATATCCTTGTTGCCGACAATAGCCTCCTTGCACATCGCCAGATAGTCTTCGGTGGTCTTGCTGTTCCACTTGCCTGTAATCTTCAGCGTGGCGTATGGGTCATCACCAGGCATATTGGCAGTGGCCAATGAGCGTAGGATGCCAGCCGTACTGTTGGAGTAGGCTCGCATCTCGTCTGCCTGTCTGTTGGACAAGTCCCGTTGCACCCTGCCCATCACGGGGGCAAGGTGACACCCGAAGTAGTCGCCCATCAGACGCTCTATCTCTGCGAATCGCTGACTGTTCTTAACTGCCATATACCTTGTTTATATATTATACTGCTGTAATATCTGTTCCTTTGTCTGCTCGATGGCATTGTGATATATCTCCATCTGCTTAGGATAGTGTTCCTCCAACCATGCGTCCTTGTCCACTTGGCAGTGGATGAACTGCACGGCCATACGTTCCTCAATCTCCACGGAGGGTTCCCCCTCTTCCTTACCATTGAACCATGCCTTTGTCCACCATCTCACGCCAGCCCGGTCGGGATAGACGCTCACTATCCTCGGAATGTCGAAGCTCTGGATATCCACGTCCAAGTCGGCAAGAGGGTCGATGATGCCGTCATGCGTCAGGGCTTGCTCTTGGAGTTTTTTTTTAACACCTCGTCCATCGTGGAGAGATATACCTGATGTCGCATGGCAAGATAGTTGAGAAAGTCGGCAATGAGCAGGTTCTGCACCTTAGTCGCCAAAGGCATACAGCGGTTGCCGATGCCCAAGGGATTAGCCATGCTCGGCATGGTCTCGTAGAAATAATGCTTGCTCGCTCCCAACGAGAAGATGTTTCTCAACGACTGCTCCGTATGTTCGGGCAGAGAGTATGCTCCTTGTTGAAGGTCCTCGAAGTAGGAGGGAAGGAAGCGGAGCATCAATGCCTCTATCTCCTGACGGTCGGTGTCGTAGGGTGAAGGGATGTTCATGTCCAGTTCATTGATGCCCATTTGGGAATTGTGCTCCAATGCCTTGATATTGCCGTAGAGCATGGTGAGGAACTCCAACGGATTGATTTCCTCTCCGTCAAACCTCACCTCCATGTGCAGCAGGTCGCCACTGATGGCGATGGTCTGACCGGCCTTGACGCTTTGGGAGAAGTTGGCGAAGACATTGGAGAGATGCCTGTAAGTCACTTCGTATTTGCCGTAGCGGATGGTCTGGTAGATGCCATGCTCCGCGTCCGACCCAATGGCAGAGACGGTTCCCGTTGCCACCGCCGACAGCAGGTAATGGTTCACTGAGAAGTCTATGCCGTGATGGAAGAATGTTTCTCCCGTCACGGGATTTTTCTGCTCTCCGTAACCCAAGGACATCTGCACGTCCTGCTTTATAGGCTCCTCAAACGGCATACAGTAGCCGCTCGATGAGCGCAGTATCATTTCTTCTGTATATCTCATATCACTGTATATTGGTTATCGTTTCATCCCTCTGCTTTGGGTCTCTGCTTCTTTCATGTTCTGCCCATGTGAAGACGTACCGCCTCTGTTAGGCAGAGTTTGCGCCACCTTAGAATTGTTCCCGATGATCATCGCTCCAAGCAGGGCACCCGCAATCTTGCTCATCCAACCAAAGCGTCCGAATACCATGAAGGCGGCAGCCACCAGTCCGACGATGCTCATACCCGACACGTTGCCCTTGCCGATATTGCCAAAGAGATTGCCTATCATGTCGCATCCTACGCCTCCGAACATATTCCTAAAGAAATCACTGATGCCGCTGAACTGGGTGTCCATCTTTCCGGCTACAGTGTTCACCGCATCAACGGCTTCACCAGCCTTGCCCGTCAGACGTTGCACATCGTTGGCGGTTTGTGCCACCGCTTCCGTGGCATTCTCGCCGATGACAGCATCACCTACGATGCGTGCCACGCTCTTGTCTGTGGTCAGCTTCTCCCATGTCACATAGCCTGCGGCACTACCCACTGCGGCCGTCTGCATAGCCTTGCCGGCTCCCATAAGGGTGCGTTGCGGGTGGAGTGCCGCACTGCCTAAGGTCTTTCCAGTTACTCCGATGACATGGCCAGTACCTCGTGCCGCCTTGCCACCATATTTCAATAATGAACTCCAAAATCCCATATCTTATCGTTTTTTAATCACGGTTTGACTTCGTCTTCTTCTGTCACGACTCGGCATAGCTCGAACAAGTTCGGCTCTGCTCTCGCTGCTCCATCAGTTTACGTTCTTGCCCACCTGCTTCCACCGCCTCTTGGCAGCCGCTGCTATCTCGGCTTTGTTCGCTTTGGTGGGTCTTGCCCCTTCGTCTATCTCCATCCAAACATCGCCCATGGTGGTGTATTTCACCGCCCTCGTCAGTCGCTTCAACTGCTTGTTCATCTTCTTCAGTTTGGGTCGGATGCCGAAGACTATCTCCACACGCTCCTTCTCGGTCATCTTGTTGCCCGACAGGCATACCGTGCGTATGTCATTAACTATCTCGATGCTGTTCATAATCAGCTCGCGGTATATCTTGTTGCGCTTGGCTGACAGGGCTACGGCAAGTCCGTTGGCAGGATGGGCATCCAACTGCGCCACCAATCCACCCATATTGTCCACCAACTGACCTATCTCGTGATAGAAACCATATATCTGTGCGGCATAGCTGACGATGGAACGGAAGGAGTCCAGATAGTTGTTGAACTCCCGCTGCAGGTCGGTAGTGGCTTCCACTTCCTCCTTGGTCCAGATATGGCCGGTGGATTGTAGCAGCATCACTTTCTCCTGATTCTTCAGTTCTTTCTCCGCCTTGTTGGTGTACATCAGAATCATCCCCGCAAGAGTCGGGTCGTTCTGCGCCCGCACTCCTGCAAAAGATGATATAAACATAAAAATGGCAATTGATATGAAATACTTCATGACTGATTCCTTTATCGTTAATCACTGATGGTCATACGTCCTGCTCTGCGCCATCTGCTAAGGGCTTGGGTGGCTATCTCTCCATTGCTTCGGTCTATCATCCCTGCCGTCACGCCGTTCCACACATCGGTCATGGTGTAATATCGTATAGACAGATAAAGACGATGCAGCTTCTTGCTGAAGGCACTCAGCTTGTCGTTCAGTGCCCACAGCGTCTTGCTCCTTTCCGCACCAGTCAGCATGTTCTCTTTGCCTCCTTTGGCGACTGCATCTTTCAGCAGTGTGAAGACGGACACCAATTCCGTGGCGGTCTCCATATACAGGTTGTTCATCGAGAGGGTGGCAACGATGCCTTGCGGATTATTGTTGATGGCCTTGCGCATCTTACACAAGGTGATGAATATCTTCACTCCATCGTCGTACAGATAGGTACAGGCTTTGAGGGAAGAGGCATAACCACTGGCGGTTTTCAGATAACTGTTGTACTTCTTCTCCCATTCGTGTATCTTGGTGAACTCTGCGGCGATGGTATTCTGCAACAGGGCAGTCTTGGTCTGACCTTTGATTTCCTTCTCTATCTCACCGTTGATGGCTTCGTTGCCCTCTGCTAATGCCATCCATTCCAAAGGGTTGGCAGTCACAATCTGTGCATGGGCTGACGGCACGCTCAGTACCAATGCCACGACAATGAACCAAATCTTATCTATTCGTAATCTCATATACGCCCTTTCTTCGTTTGTTCGTTTCTACTCTTGTTCGTATCACACTCACCACGTCATAGCTGTTGCTGATGCCGGTCATTTCCAGTTTCGGTGTCGTTCTATCCATCGACAACACGGTCACGCTTTTCAGTCCGCATAACTGTTGTATCAATGTCTGATGCTCGGCAAAGTCCACCACTCGGTACAACTCCATGTAGTTCACGCTCCGCTGAAACACTCCGTGCTCACAGATGAGTTGCTCGCTCCCGATATGGTAGCGGATACTCCTCAGATAGATGAATCGGTAGAGTAAACAGAGGGAGAACAGGAGGCTGAAGACAAGCAACAGGGTACTATATGCACAACCGGGCAATCCTCCGATTAGGAGCATTGCCACGCACAACAGCAACAGAGGCAGTTCGTTGATGAAAAACTGTCCGATGCTGGGGCACAAGGTGATGATGCTATTATCTTCTTGTCTCATACGCTTCTATGATATGTGTTCTTTTCTTCTTTTTCCCTTTGTTTCTCTGCCTTGCCGGCTGCGATAAACTCGGCATAGTCGAAGGTATCTGGTTCGCCCTTGGCAATCAGTTCTGCTGATTTCTTGTTGAGCAGCGCATCGTTCCAGTCCTTGTAGCAACCCAATGGATGATAGGCTTGCACATGCTCGTGACGGAAGCCCATCTCTGCTGCCACCTTCCTGAAGTTTGCAACAAACTGCCGCCCTGCATCGTCCTTGTCAAAACCCAAATAGTGCCGTGCGTTGGGAGTAACGGACAGAAGTCCTCGCATCTGTCCCTCGGTGGGTGTGCCGCCCGTAGATACATACACCATCTTTACAGGATTTATCTGATACTCTGCCATGGCATCGTAGGCACTCTCAAACCATACAATTTCGCTTGCTTTATCCAACGGCTCGCCCGTGAGGTTGGCAATCCACAGTCCTTCACTGCTGTTGCTTCCTTCTGCCTTGCCCTTGTAACCGCCGCTACCGTCCATCTTCGGTCGTCCTCGTTCCTCAAAGCCCACAGTCTTGTCGGGTGTCTTGGGCAGTACAAGCGGAAAGGCAAGGTTGGCAAAGGTAAGTCCATCCGTCCGATGCTTAGTAGCCAGACAGAAATGCCGATGAAAAGCATACTGCGTATAGAGGTCGATGCCTCGGAACTTAAAATAGGGATAAAACCTTTTCTGCGTTTCCCTGTCCTGCGGATTGAACTTGTGGATGTCGTAGTCATTCAGGTTGAATGGCTTTCCGTCCTTTCTTGGTTCTGTAATCTTCGATGGTCTGTCCTCTATGGGTTGGTTGAGCAGTCGGTTGCAGACGAGGTTGACGAGTCGGTCAGGAGACATTCCCACCTTGTTCTCTGAAAACATTTCTGGATGCTCCTTGATGAACGAAATGACATTATACACCTTCTGCTGCGGTGGTTGGAAGCAACATTTCCCATTCTGCGTGACAATGAACTTATCACCACGCACCCGTCTGCCCTCACTGTCAGTACGCACATACGACGGATAACGCAAGCCATCTCTCTTGTTCAGATGATACCCTGCGTCCACCAGTACTTCCTGTATGCTCAACCTGTCCAGAAAGTCATCGTATGTCAGTTCACTACTCATTATAAATTATAAATTGTAAATTATACATTGTTAATATCCTCTCCTTATCTCCGTGGCAACATGATTTGCTTCTGCCTCAAAGTACCTTGCCGCAATCTCCTGTGGCGAATCCACTCCCGGTTTGAAGTAAGGACGTGGACCGCCATGATGCTCTGCATAGAACTCCGGGGCTGGATGGTGATGATGGTGGCTTATGTCATGCGCCACCTCTGCTGTAACGACTGCTCCTGCCGTCAGAGCCGCCAATATCTTCGTGCCCAGTCCGGCGTTGGTTTCGGGGCGTGTCTTCATATCCACTTCACTGAAAACCTTGGAGAAGAGTTTCATGCGATGGTAGTCATCCACCGCCAAGAACTTGTCGTAGTCCTTCTGCTTGATTTCGTGCGTGATGGCTTCTCCATTGATAATGGCGGTCATGCGATACTTATCTTCGCCTTTCTTATCTCCCTCCATCGGAGGCACTTTCTCCACCATGATGTCACCGACTTTCACTTCACGCCCATGCGCTCCCTCACGATACCAACCCTTGTTCTCATTAATCAAGGCAAGGTCTTCACCTCTCACCATGGCATCGCCTTGCAACACGTCACGTCTGACAGTCTCGTCCTCTTCCAACGGAAGCAACCGTTCCTCGTCTTGTTGCTGACGCTGCTGCAACTCCTGTTCAAGTTCGGGATGCAGATGCAGGTCGATGCGCTCCTTGCTATTCAGTGTGTCCATCAGGATTTTGTCAGCAAAGTCGTCCTTGATGATGCCATTCAGCAGTTCCAAGCGTTGAACGACGGGCACTTCCTTGATGGAGTTGGAGGTGAGTTTCTTCAGTTCCTCATCTGTCAGGTCATACACCATGTCGGCATTGACGCTGTTCGACTGAATGGTCAGCGTCTTCGCATTCTCATCAATGATGATGCCATGCGATGCCAGACACTCCTGCCACTTCTCATTGGTGAAATAGACAGGCGAGGTAATCAGTTCCTTATAAGGCTTGGCTGGCTCCGTGCTTCTCGTGCGGCTGATGGAAGGCATTATGATTCCCTCCAAATCTTTCAGCACATCCTGTTGCTGAGGGCTATAACTCTGTTGCTGTCCCTTATAATAGAACCCATAACCGCCGCTCTGCAATTCGCCAGGCTTCATTCTGCCGTCCCAACGTTCAGGCACAATCGGGGCTTCGGGGAAGAACAATCGTCCTCCAACTCTGCGAAGATGGAATCCCTCCTGACTGCGTGGTGTCCAACCTAAAAAGGGTGGTGGCATATCGATGCGCCCCATCCGTCCATACTCGCCGATACCAACACGATAGCCGTGCAGCCCCATAGCTACACGACCGTTGGCATTGCGTGCATGAACGAAGTTCTTGGGCATATAGAAGTCGTTGCCCACAATGCCCGTAAAGGTATTGTAGGCTAACTTGTTGGCATGATTCGTACCCCAGTCGGTCAGAGCCAACATCTGCTTCTCGGTGATGTTATAGGTAAGCAGCGGACTGTCATGCCCTTGCACCACAAGCTGATAGCCGCTGCCATTACTCACCACATGAGCCTGCATACCATTGCGCATGAGCAAGTCACGCATCTCTGGTTGCAGGTCCATCTGTTGGGGATTCGTATTCTTTCTTATCGCCATACTTATTCTTCACTCTTCATTCTTCACTCTTCATTTATCATGCTTCACCGTTCTCTATTGCCTTCTCCAGTTCCTCATCTTTGTGATGGACAAACTGCTCCGCACTCTCTTCACAAATGCAGAGTCCGTTGTTCAGACAATAGCTCTCATATTCTTCCTGCCATTCAGCAGAATGATGGTTGACATACTCCAACCAACCGTACTCGCCGCTCTGTATCTTCTCGACGAGCACATCCTCTGGATAATATTTATTTGATGCCATATACTTATTATATTATGTGTAGATTATTTGTGCATGGAAAAAGAGGCGCGGTTGCGCTCTCCATTCTTCTTCTGCTCATTCCAAAGTTCTTCCGTGTATTCCTCTTCAGGCACATAGTCAAGATTACCGTCATCGCCCATTACCCAACAGCCATAGCACCCGAAGGTGTATTTGTCCCACTCTCGCTTGGTGTTCTCCTTCCACTTCTGACTGTCGCCTTGATTAATCCTTATGCCGGTCTTATCGTTCAGGTCAATACCCACCGTCACCTGTTCGTCCTCCATGATGAGCGTGAGCGGCTCACCCTTCTGCATCACGGTCAGTTCTGCCGAACTCAGTTTCAGTTCATCCTTCAGCACCTCCAAGTTGCGCCCGATGACAGGCGTAGGTACCGACATCACCTGATTGGTCTCCGTGTCAATCTGCACGAAAGCCTTGCTGCTCCTGCCATCAGCATCCTTAACATCGGCAAGGATAGCCTTTCCAGCCAGCAAGTCCTCCTGCTGTTCCTGAGTAAAAGCCTCCAATGGTGATTTCTCCAACTGCGGATAGAAGACCACATCCACCTTGCCGTCCTCCATACGGACCAACGCAAATCGGGTGCGGCTCTTCAATGTCTCGCCCTCATCATTATTCACCTGAATGGGCAGCAACGGTGAACGTCGTCCCTGACCAATATCTTCCAACGCCCACATGGGCAGGTCTTCAATCTTCTCTTGTGTGAGACCAAAACGAGCCAGTGTCTGATAAGGCACCTCGCTCTCTTCAAATCGTACTTGCTTCATACTTTAACTTTGAATTTGAAATTAAACTCATGCAAAGTTATATACCTATTCAGAGACAAGCAGAATTGCATAAGATAATGCGTGTTATTTTTGACGATTATTATTATTTGAGTTTGATTTCTGCTCAAAAATCAAACTCGATTGCTATATTATGTTACAATCTTCTTGTCTTCCCTTTGTTCTTTATGCCAGTCAAAGAATTGCTTGTTACTTTTGCACCATGAAACGATTTCTACTCATCACAATAGCAGCAATATTCTGTTCATCAGCAACAGTATGCGCTCAGTTCAATACCGTCACACAGACTAAGGTACACCGCAAGGCTGTGCCAAAAACGACGCAGTCCGCAACATCCGAACAACTGCCTCCGTGCTCGCCGCATCAGCGGCGAGACTCTCTTGCCTTTGCCCCATTACAAACCCAAACGGAGCAGACCGACCGCCACACGGCACTTGTCAGTCCACTCCGTCATATCTCTGTCACCAGCCCTTTCGGCTACCGCAGAGACCCATTTACAAAAAGAAAAGCCCTACACAACGGGCTTGATTTGAAGGCAAATTACGAACCCACATACGCCATGATGCACGGCGAGGTCATCAAGGTAGGCAAGGACAAACGTTCAGGCCTCTATGTCACCCTCCGTCACGGCGACTTCACCGTCAGCTATTGCCACCTCTCCCAAACTCTCGTCACCAAAGGCACCCACGTCCGTCCCGGCATCATCATCGCGCTGACAGGCAACAGTGGTCGCAGTACTGGTCCCCACCTGCACCTCACACTCAAAGACACAAAAAAAGGACGAGCCATCGACCCGTCCATTCTTCTCAATCTTATCAAGCATCCACTCTAATAGAACGCCTTGTCTTTTGTCGTTCACATCACCCCTTCCGCATTGCAATAATGTCTTAAATATCTAATCCTCAACAATTTCTATTCTTGAAAAACAAGTGTTTTATTCACGAATATAATATGATTTCGTGAAAGATGTCATAAGATGATACTAATATCTATGCTATTTGTCAATAAAGAACCCGTTTCTATGCAGATATTCTGAAACGGTTAGTGTTCCAATCCCTATCTGCTCACACAACAAAGGAAGTTTCTTGAACAACTTACCGTCATTCTGCTGCCTTGTTTCCTCCGTCATTACTTGCATCTCTTCCAGATGGATAGCGTCCGAGTGTCGTACATTCAGTGCATAAATGATAATCTTAGCATCACCTGTTTTAAGGTATTCTTCCTTTTGCTCTATGTATTCTTCTTCAGTCAGTTCCTGCTTCTTCAGTCTTACACAGAAATTGTTGTCTATCATGTTGCTGAATCTCTCTGGGGCACATGGAAATAGATCCTTTGTCGGAATGACCAATTTCTTGTCTTTGAGGAAAGGCATCTTTTCAACTGCAATTCCTTTGGAGGTGCGTTTTGATTCATCCAGAATCACATCAAGTAGCATCAAATCCTTGCGGGAGAACGCCTCTTCCAGGAATGAGTACAACTGTCCGTCCTTATCCAAGGGAAGATAATTCTTGGCAATCATCACCAATGAGCATGTATCAACAACTATCGCCATAACTCCCTCTCAAAATTTGCTGGTTTGACATTGAGTCTCGAACAGAAAGTGGTCTCGTTGACCACTCCATTGAAATAGGCATATTGCATGGTTTTCAAGAATAGCGGAGAAATGATGGGCTTTGGTGTTCGCCCGCCTCTCTTCTCAGAGTTTTTCAACTTTTCCTGTTCCTCTCTTCTTCTGTATTCCTCTGCCAATTCACTCTTGACATTGCTGTAGCTCGAATAGCTGATTTTCCTGTCGATATACATCCTTGTATATAAGGCAAGACGGCTAATGTGCGTCCGTGCACTGATAGCCTTGAAGAGGTCAATGCAGTAGTCGTTACGGGAATCTACACATGCTATGTTAGCAAGTGTTTCTGCTTCTTGTCCCATAATGAACTGATATGCAAAATCATTGCACCATCTTTCGACATCACTGTATGAAGTCTGTGCCGAGATGTCCATCATGTCCACCGACTCCACTTCTTCAATCCCCAATAGACAATGCCCCAATTCATGCGCCAGAGTGAATATTTCTCGCTTGTAATGCTTATGATGCTTAAGCACTATCACATTGGGCTTAAGGTAAAAACCGTCAATGTTGGTTTTCTCTTTCTTGTTCCATGTCTCTATGTATTCAAAGACAAAAATGCCATGATCGGCGATTTTTTCTATCATCTTCACAAGAAACTGCCTATGATTGACAGTTTCCCCGGGATAAAAAAAATCTCTTGCACGTACGGCTACTGTCTTAGGGTCATCTTGTAGGGTGTAGTGTTCTATGTCAAACTTCACATCCAGTTGCGACAGTTTGTTGTATGCATCCAAAGCGTTTTTCAGACTCTCGAATCGGTTTACAGTACGGATCGACTCCAAGTTCAGCTCTGTTCCGAATGAGGTCTTGCGGAAGAAGATACTGCTGCTTGCATTGGTTGACAACTTAGAATAGTCTTGAAAGAAACTGACTTCTTTGTCGAATATCTCACCTATACGCTTCAACACCCCCAAATCAATAGAATCTCCACTGATGTCTGCGGCTCCTGTTATCCGTTTCCTGCCTTTGTTCAGAAGAGACAACAAGTCATCCACCGACATCTTGTATAATGCCAGCAGGTATTCTAAACGTTTCTTGTTAATCTCTACTTTCATATCAGCCTCGATTGAACTATTGTTGTTTTGATGCAAATGCTTAGGCACAATTTTGCGTTGCAAAATTACACATTTTCACTTAAATGGGCGAATTTTCATGCTGAATATCACTGGAATTTATGTTTATTTTGCTAAATCGCTACATTTTGCCACCAAAAAGACACAAAAATAGGACGAATCATCGACCCGTCCTTTTGTTTTTAGCCTTTTTCGTTCTAACCACAGCCTGCAATGTTATTCATCAACTGGTTCATCACTCGCATGTCTCATTTCGTAAACTGTCCATAAGGCTAACACACATTCAATGGCTATCACGGTAATGGCCGCAGTCATGCCCCACCAGTGGGCAATAAGCATAAAGATGCCAGCCTCAATGCACAACGCAAAGAGGATGGTAACAATAAGTGATAATATTCTATTCATTCTACGGTAACTGATTTAGCAAGGTTTCTTGGCTGGTCAACATTCCTATCCTTGTTGATGGCGATGTAATAGGCCAGCAACTGCAATGGGACGGAAACAACGAGAGGTGTAAGGCATTCGGGTACGTCGGGCACTTCAAGGCAATGGTCGGCGATGTCCTTCATTGCGTCATTGCCCTTGGTAATGATGGCGACAACCGTACCGCCACGCGCCTTCACCTGCCTTACATTACTGATTATCTTGTCATACAGCGAGTCCGTTGGAGCAATGACCACCGTGGGCATCTCGCTATCTACAAGTGCAATCGGTCCATGCTTCATTTCCGCAGCAGGATAACCCTCCGCATGGATATAGGATATTTCTTTCAGCTTCAACGCACCTTCAAGGGCGGTGGGGTAGTTGTACCCACGACCGAGATAAAGGAAGTTGCGGGCATAGGTGTATATCTTCGACAAGTTCTTGATTTTGTCAGCAAGTCCCAACACATCTTTTATATATAGGGGCATGTTCTTCAACTCCCGGACAATCCTCTCTACGGTTGCATCATCCACAGTACCACGCATCTGTCCCACGCAGAGGGCAAGCAGCATCAGCACCGTTACCTGTCCTGTAAAAGCCTTGGTAGAAGCCACACCTATCTCAGGTCCTACATGGATGTATGTCCCGGAATCCGTATTTCTTGGGATAGAGGCACCCACGACGTTGCAGATGCCATACACAAAAGCCCCCTTGCTCCGTGCCAACTGTATGGCGGCAACGGTTCCGAGCGGTCATACTTCCTTTGTAACTCCATACACTTCTCAAAGGAGAAGTCGGATGCCTCAAAAAGAGGCTGGATAAGGTGGGCGCATTCGTTCAGCAGTCCCTTGACGATGTGGATGTTCATCTCGTGGCAGTTTCGGCAAATTGCACTGTTGCAGTTGATATACCGATGACTGTTGATGAAGTCATCCACATAGCGGTCATACCGCTTGCCATTCAAAATCACATCCTGAAGATAGAGTTCTCTCGCTTCTAAGAGTAACTCAAACAATTCTTCTGCTACATCCTGTTCGGTAGCGAAGTGGGTCAGGTGTTGCTTCTCTTCAAAAAAAGAGAAGACTTTTTAATTTGTTTTTGCATACTAAATTACTTATTTATAAGTTTATGACGACTGAAATATAAAAATTACACAACATGGTTCAGTATTAGGTTATAATTCTTGTAAAGTTACATTCCTCCTCCCAACGCATGGTAAAGTTTAATTATACTTTGTATGCGTTCAAAACGAGTTTGTAACTGTTGCACTTCCGCTTCGAGAAGAGACTGTTTGGCGGTCAGCACTTCCAGATAGGTGGTATTGGAATGACGCATCAGCGATTCTGTCTTTCGCACAGCGTCGCATAATGTTTCAACCTGCCGAGCATTGATTTCAATTTGCGATTTTGCCGTCTGCCATGCGGTCAGAGCATCGTTCACTTCCTTTCCTGCGTTCAGTAATGATTGCCGGAACAACAGTTTGGCTTCTTCCTGACGGCTTTTGGCTATCTTCAAGTTGGCGATGTTTACGCCCCGGTTGAATAACGGCTGTGTCAGGGAACCGATGGCATTAAGTAACCATTGTCCGGGATTTACGATTACGCCACCGCCGTTATTAGTCCATCCAAGAATTCCCGAGAGGGTAATATTGGGATAGAAGGCGGCACGGGCCGCATTGGTGGCGTAGAATGCTTGCGCCAGTTCCATTTCAGCCTGACGCACGTCGGGACGGTTGGAAAGCAGTTGCAAAGGGACTCCGATCGAGACAGTATCGGGGAAAGCAGCCTCGGCCAGATCACTTCGTCCAATCGAGTGTGACGGCATGGCAAGTATCGCAGACAGGGCGTTTTCTGTTTCGGAAATACTCTTGCGTATGGATAACAGGGATGCTTCGAGTCGCATCACGTTCGCCTTTGCCTGCAATACGCCAGCCTCGTTTGATTTCCCCACTTTTTTCAACGCTTCAAGAGTGCGTACGGTAGTCCGCCAGTTCTCCAAAGTCCGGTTACTTATTGTCATTTGTGCGTCAAGCATGGCAAGGGTGTAGTAACTGTCTGCAATAGTGGCGACAAGCTGTGTCTGTACGGCCTGCCGGTAGGCACGGCTTCCTTGTAATGCGGCGGCTGCGCCACGCTTTGCCGCCGTAAGTTTGCCGAAGATGTCCAGTTCCCAGCTTGCCGACGCTCCCACATTATATGTCTTTGCCGTTGCTCCGTCATGTTTATTGGCATTACCTTCGGCAGTCAGTCCCAGTGATGGAAGATATGATAGTCTGGCAGTCATCAGGACGGCTTCTGCCGCTTCCACGCGTAACCGTGCCACATTGAGGTCTGCGTTCCGTTCAAGTCCGGTTTCAATCAAGGACTGGAGTTTCGGGTCGGTAAACATTTCCCGCCACGACAGGGACGCGATGGTCATTGTATCAATGTCCGCCGGCATGTCCCGATACAGATTCTCCGTTGAGAGGTCAGGGCGATGATACCGGCTGTATGTGCCACAGCCGGCAAGCATCCATCCCGACAATATGATATATATTACTGTCTTCTTCATTTAATTATGCTTAACACGTTCTTGGATATATTGGAATACAATAAACAATGACGGCACAAGGAACAACAGAGCCAAAGTACCTACAATCATTCCACCGATTACACCTGTGGCAAGCGAACGGCTGCCGTTGGCACCCACTCCGTGCGCCATCATCAGCGGGACAAGACCGAACACCATGGACAACACAGTCATCAATATGGGGCGCAGGCGGACTTTTGCCGCACTGTATGCCGCCTGTGCCAGCGTCATGCCTTCCGACCGCCGTTTACCGGCGTATTCGGTAAGCAGGATCGCTGTCTTGGCAAGCAGGCCTATAATCATGATAAGTCCGGTCTGCATGTAGATGTTGTTCTCCAGACCGAAGAGCCACGCAAACAGGAAACTGCCCATCAGTCCGCAAGGCACCGACAACAGAACCGCGAAGGGTATGAACACGCTCTCATACAAGGCGCACAGAATCAGATAGACCAGAACCATGCAGAGCAGGAATATAAGCGTGGCATTGTTGGTCGTCTTGCTTTCCTCACGCGAAATGCCGCCAAACTCGTATGTGTAATTTGACGGAAGCACTTCACGTGCCGTCTCGCCGATGGCTTCGAGCACCTGCCCCGAACTGTAGCCCTGAGCCGGAGACCCGCTAATCGAGATGGCGTTGAACAGGTTGAAACGGGTGAGGTCTGACGGGCCGTTGGTCTTGGTCAGGCGCACGAACCGGCTCAAAGGCGACATGCCGCCATCGGTGGCACGCACATACATGTGGTGCAGGGATTCCGCATTCACACGATATTCCGCCGGAGCCTGCATGGTCACATGGTAGAGCTTGGAGAACCGGTTGAAGTCGGAAACATATTGTCCGGTATAATAGCCCGACAATGTGGAAAGCACATCTGCGGGCGACACACCCGACTGTTCGCATTTGGCGGCATCGATATCCACCCAGTATTGCGGATAATCCGTGGCAAAGGAGGAATAGACTTCGCCGATTTCGGGTCGCTGCGACAAGGCTTCGACAAACTTGTCTGCCTCTTCCTTGAAGGCGGCGATGTTTCCGCCCGCCTTGTCCTGCAAATAAAGCTCGAAACCGTTTCCCATGCCGTACCCGGCAATCATCGGAGGCGACATGGCGAACACCGTGGCATCGGGAATATCCGAAGTGGCGGCATAAATCTTTCCGATGACATCATTGACCGACTGCCCCTCTCCCTTACGCTGCTCCCAGTCTTTGAGTGTCACGAAATACATCGCCTGCGAGGGACCGGAACCGCTGAAAGAGAAACCGGCGACCGCACCGCTGTATTCAATCTCGCCGATGCTGTCGAGACGGCTGTTGATACGCTCCATCACCTTACTTGTCTGAGCCATGGATGTGCCGGGCTTCGTGTTCATGCTCACCATGACCGTCCCGGTGTCCTCTTCGGGAATAAGTCCCGTCTTTGTGACATTGACCAGCAGCACCAGCAACCCGAAAGAAATGCCTATGATGCTCCACAACAGCCATCGGCGATGGATAATGAACATCACTCCACGTACATAGCGTCGGCTCAGACGGTCGAAGACGGCATTGAACGCTTTACGGAAACGGGCTGCAAAATTGTTCTTGGTGTTGCCCTGCTCATCGATATAGGGTTTCAGCAGCAGCGCGCAAAGTGCCGGTGAGAGTGTGAAGGCATTGACTGCCGAGATTCCCACGGCAACAGCCATCGTGATACCGAACTGCGTGTAGAACGCTCCCGAAGTCCCGCCCATCATGGCAACGGGGAAAAACACTGCCATAAAGATGATGGTAGAGGTCAGGATAGCCGACGAAACGCCTTTCATGGCATCATCAGCCGCGAGAACCGCAGACTGATAGCCCTCGTCGAACTTCGCCTGCACCGCTTCCACCACCACAATGGCATCATCGACCACAGTTCCGATGGCAAGCACAAGCGCGAACAGGGTGAGCAGGTTGACGGAGAAGCCGATCATGGACATCACGGCGAACGTACCGATAATGGAGACGAAAATGGATATCGTAGGAATAAGCGTGGACTTAATATCTTGCAAAAATACATATACCACCACGATAACCAGAAGTATCGCTTCAATAAGTGTCCGGATAACAGAATTGATGGAAGCATACAGGAACTTGTTGGTATCGGTAAGCACCACGAATTCCGTCCCTTCGGGCAAGTCCCGGCTGAGGTCGTCAAGCACTTCGTGAATCTCCTTGATGGTGCTTGAAGCATTGGACCCGGCTTTCTGGTTGATGAGCATCATGGCTGCCGGATGCCCGTTCACTTCGGAGGAATAGTTGTAGTATTCATCGCCCAGTTCCACATCGGCAACCTCCTTCAGCCGAAGCACATTGCCGCCCGGCAGTGACTTGATGACCAACTCACCGAACTCTTCCGCGCCGGACAAGCGTCCGCGGTATTTCATCGTGTATTCATTGGCGGTAGGATGATTGGCACCGAAGGAGCCGGTGGCGGCCTCGATGTTCTGTCGTGCGAGTACGGTGGATATGTCATCGGGGATAAGCCCGTATTGCGCCATCTTGTCGGGACGCAGCCAAAGTCGCATGCTGTAGTTGGAACCGAACAACTGTGCCTTTCCCACGCCGCTGATACGTTTCAGCCTCGGCTCGACATTGATTTTCAAGTAATTGTTCAGGAAGGTCTGGTCGAAGCGGTCATCGGGCGAATAGAGCGCGAAAGTCATCAGTTCGGCATTCTGCTGCTTTTCAGTGGTGACACCGGTCTTGGTGGCTTCCGCCGGAAGCTGGCTCAGCGCGCCGTTCACGCGGTTCTGCACGTTTACCGCCGCCATGTCCGCGTTGGTTCCCTGCTTGAAATAGATGTTGATGGAAGCATCGCCCGTATTCGATGCCGTGGAAGTCATATAGGTCATGTCTTCCACGCCGTTGATGGCTTCTTCCAGAGGGGTTATCACTGCCTTCTGCACAGTTTCAGCGTTTGCTCCAGGATAAGTTGCGAATACGTTGATGGTCGGAGGTGCGATGTCGGGGTATTGTTCCACCGGCAAGGAAAACATGGAAATCATGCCCAACAGTACAATCACCACCGAGATAACGCCCGAAAACACCGGGCGGTCTATAAAAAATCGCAGGTTCATTTCGTTTCGTTTTTAGGGGTTATGCTCATGCCTTCTCTCACCAGTCCCACGCCTTCGGCGACAATGGTGTCACCGACCGAAAGACCTTCTTTTACGATAAACCGGTTGCCGTCGTTCAGGCGGTCCACCGTGAGATAGGCGGCTTCCGCCTGTCCGTTTTTCAGACGGTAAGCGATAATCTTGTCCTGCAGTTCCACGGTGGCGGTCATGGGAATGGTTACGGCCTCCGTTTTCGGGTTTTGAAGGATGACATTGCCGATGCTGCCACTCAACAGTTCGCGGTCGGGATTGGGGAACAGGGCTTTGATTTGTACCGTTCCGGTAACAGGATCCACCACGCCGCTTACGGTTTCAATACGTCCTTTCGCCTTGTACAGGCTGCCGTCGTTGAGTTGCAGGCCCACTTCCGGCGTCCCGGCTATCATGCTGTCAATCGAGCCATAGCGAGCCGAATATCGCCGTAGCATATTCTCCGAAATGGAGAAATAGGCATACATCTCCGCATTGTCGGACACGACCGTGAAAGGCTGTGCCATATTGGGACCGACAAGCGCACCGATGCGATAGGGCAATGTGCCTACTACTCCGTTGCTCGGGCTTTTGATTTCCGTATAGGAGAGATTGTTGCGTGCATCCGATTCTTGTGCCTTTGCCTGTTCGAGTTCAGCACACGCCACTGCCAGTTGGTTCCGGGCGAGAGAAAGCTCGTAGTCGGATATGACCTTCTCGTCAAACAATGCCTGCTTGCCCCGCAGCTCGATTCTTGCCGTTTCCACTTTTGCCTGTGCCGCGCTGACATTGGCCTGCGCCGTGCGTAATGCCGCCCGATAGGGCACTTGGTCAATTACAGCCAATACTTGACCGGTCTTCACCCGTTCACCCTCTTTCACTTTCAGACGGATAATGCGCCCGGATATTTGCGGCAGGATGTCCACATCCTGCCGTCCGCGTATGGCGGCGGAATAGGACTCGGAGATTTCCACCGGACTTGCCGCGACCTTTATGACCCGATAACTCTGCACCGCATCCTGCTTGCCGTCCGCCTGCCTGCATCCGGTCGGCAGGAACAGCATGAGAGCAAATGCGGCGAAATTCGTGATAATGAATTGCTTGTTCATATTTTCTTCTTGTTTTGTATTAATTCATAATAGGTTTGGTGTGTCACCACTGACGGATGGTATTCCACTCTTTTTCGAGAATGGCATAAACACAGGTATCTTCATATTTTGGGGAGCCGTCAGGATTGTTTACGAATGTCACAAACTCTTTGAAACATCCTTCGCGGCGCATACCAAGACGTTCGCATAAGCGTTTGGAGCGGATATTGTCATCTTCCACAAATCCATAGATACGCCGTGCGCCCGCCTCTCGGAAAAGATAATCCAACAATCCGGCTGCCGCTTCACAAGCGAATCCTTTGCCTTCAAAACGTTTGTTGAAATGCCACCCCACATTATAAGTGTCTTCATTCTCACGCAAAGCGAACACGTCACCGATAATAAAGTCATCTTTTTTCAGACTCACCGCATAGCGCAGCATGTCTTTCGGGGAATACTGCATATATGCCCATGCCGCCTCTCTGGAACAAAGGCGGTCTCCGGCAAAGCAATTCACACGCGGATGGGAAAGATACTCCAACAACCCTTCGGCATCCTTCTGTTTGAAATTTCGAATGATAATTCGTTCGGTTTCGATATATATTTCCTTGTAATAATAAAATGGTATGAGTACGCCCAAAGTAGCGAAGGCAAGCATGGCATAGAGATACTGGTGGAACCAGATGAAGGTCATCCCGTAGAACAGGAAGGCAATGCTGCACAGCCCAGAGGCCAGTCCGTCGATGCCGTCGATGAGGTTGATGGCATTGATGATGAAAACCGTAACGAAAACGGTGAGAGGGATGCTAATCCACGACGGCATGGAATGGATGAACAGCATTCCGTGAAGGTCGGACAGTTCCACTCCGCCAGCCACCAGCATGATGCCGCAGACTATCTGGATAAAGAACTTGGCACGGTAGCGCACACCGATAAGGTCATCGGCAATGCCGACAAGGTACAACATGATGATGGCGCAGAAGGCGTATGCCAATGGCAACGCTTCTGCGCCTATTTCCTTAAGCAGCTCATCATGTCCGGTTGAGACATTGACCGCCAAAAGCAGGACAAAGGAGAAGAACACTACGGGCTTGAAGGCCATACCGCCAAGGCGAGGCACTACACACTGATGTATCTTCCGCTCGTCCGGCTCGTCGAACAGTCGCCTGCGGAAGGCGATGAGCAGAATCTGCGGTATCACGATTCCTGCGAAAAACACGCACAGGAAGAATACCGACAGGATGTTGACAATCCAAATTAAACTCATTCTCTATCTAACTTTAATAGGCCGTTTGTGTCGGTCTGTCCTGTACTAATCCCTCTGTATCAATCAATTCGGGGGGGTAATTCGTGTTTCCATAATCTCAGTCTATGATTTGAATATATTCCGGCTTCACCTCAGCTGAAACCGCCAGTAGGTCGGGAATAATGACGACAAGCTGCCGACCTCTCTTTTTTGCCACTTTTATGAAGTAGCCCTCCACCTGGTCGAACGGTCCGCCATGTACCCTTACTCTTTTACCTTTTTCAATGTTGATTTTATCTTTTTCCTTGTTGATTTCGCTGATTTTGTAGAAGTGTACCTCTTCATCTGCCTGCTTGCACACCTTGATGAAGTTGGTCATGTCTTCATCAGGTACAGTCAGATAGACAAGTTCTCCGCCACTTTTCCATGTGACAAACTGTAGGTCGTAATAATAATTGTGTTTGAAATCAACAATCTTCTGATGACTTGCATGCACAAACACCAGACTATGGATGACGGGTACCATGAAAAAGACTTTCTTGCCCTTGACAGTGCGAAGGACTTTCTGCTTGGGTATGAAATACTCTAAGCCATACGTTTCATTAGAGAGCCGATCTTCGGCAGTATTCTCGTTCTTGTAGGCCCGCATGACATACCACAGTATCTTATCCTTGTCCAATACATTCACCATACTGTTTTGACATGTGTTTTTTGAGAAAAGAACGTACTCATGGTTCATCCCGATATGCGTATCGGTCTGTATATCAGCAACTTTCTATGTGTTTCAACTACAATAGTCATCTATTCTCATCTTTCTGAGTCCACCCCCTGCAAAGCCCCTCTTTACGACATAAAAATTCGGTCGGAAAAGGTATGCAAAAGATGTTTCTCTCTTTAAGAGAAATATCGTTTTGCTAAACAGTTGATATTGAGGTATCATTTTATCGTAAAAGACATATTTGCTCAACAATTGCTTGACGGAAATCAACAAATTTTAGCATTTTTGTAAAAAAGTCGCTATATAATTTGGTGAATTGGAGTTATTTTCATATTTTTGCATCCCGAAGAGTTTCTCTTAAAGAGAGAAACACCTTTTTGCTCAACAATCCCCGACTTTTTTATTATAGTTGCGGTATCACACCGCAATACAATAGTTATAAATATTGAAATAAAGGTGCAGTGAGACGCTGCACCTCCTAAAGAGAATTGATGATGAGATTGTTGGCGTTGTCAACGACAGAGGTGTCCAATGAGGAGAGGTATATCTGTGTGGTTTTCTCGGAGTCATGCCCCAATGCCTCGCTGATAGTAGATACGGGCACGTTCTTGCTCTTGGCTATGCTTGCCCAGGAGTGGCGGGCTACGTAGGTGGTCAGGGGTACGGACAGGCCTATCATTTCTCCGATTTTCTTCAACTGCTTGGTGATACGGCTATAGGCATTCTTGTACTGTCTCCAGAATATGGCTCCCTCTCCTTTTGCTATAGGGAGCAGGTAGGGAGAATCATCTGTTTTGTACTTCGCCACTATCTCCTGCATGGCAGGTTCCCATTTGATGTGCAACTGTTGTGAGGTCTTCTGACGGCGGTAAATGAGCGTACTGCCATGCAGATTGCTTGGTGTAAGTTGTGCCATATCGATGAACGACATCCCACGGGTATAGAAACTGAACAGGAACATATCCCTTGCAAGCTCCAAACGGGGGTTCAGACTCAAGTCCAGCTCTTTCAGTTGCTTGATGATTTCCAAGGGGAGTGCCCGCTTGACGGTCTTGTCGATGCCGGTATATACATGCTTGAACGGTGAGGAAGAGATGACCAGTCCGTCATCTACGGCATGATTGTAGATGGTGCGCAGGTTGCGGATGTAGAAAGAGGTGGTGTTGCGGCACAGTCCGCTGTCTTTCAGCCACTGTTCATAGCCTTGTATCGTTGTCCCATCGACTTCCTCCAATGGCACATCGCCTCCTTTCAGGTAACGCTGGAGGCTGTTGAGGGTGGTTTTGTACCTTGCTACCATCCGCTTCTTGCCGATGCGTCTCAGTTTTTCGTTCAACTCCAGCGTATAGCCGATAATGCCATGTAATTCTTTTCCCTCATGGAAGTTGTCAACGACGGTGTCTGCTGTATATGACTGCCCTTCCTTGTCCAACCGTGCAATGACCAACAGCAGTTTCTTCCTGTCAGCATCCAATGTATCTTTCAAGGAAAGAAGATAGGCTTGACGTTGTGGAGTGACGGAAGTTGGCAAAATGATGTTTGAATGGTCCGCATCCCACTCTGAGGAATAGATTCTGTACTCTGTATGGATCTGACGTGCCACACGATTGTGTATCACCTGATAATACAGGCGACCCTCTTTCTCTTGAACAGATGATGTTCTGAACTTTAATTTGATGGATGCCATAATGCTCTGACTTTAACATTGAAATTGCAATTATTACCTTTATATATAATATAAGTGACAGACAAACAGGTATAGGAGGGATGGTGCCTCACCGCTCGGCATACAACAGCTGATATTCCACCCACCTCCGTTTCCTAATGGATGCCACTGCTTTTCCCCTCCATTTGCAATAGCTCAGATAGAGTGGCAGGATGTCCCTGTCGCCACGTTCCAATCGGGTGAGCAGGGACGCTTTCGGGTATCGTCCATTGCCTAACAACTTGGCTGGTCCAATCTGGTACGAGAGGGTGGCAAGCAGATAAGCATCCCTGCCATAACGGGCATATAGGCGCAGGTGCCGGAGGAGGTCTGTCCGTAACAGCAAATCTGCACGCTGACGTGTCAGTGTTTTCGGGAAACGCTCTCCCTTCTGTAGCTGGTGACCATAGCCCACATAGCCCGGTGTGGTCTTTGGGTCGTGCCAACCCTCGAAGTGTTTGGTAATGGCTACCATCCGTTCAAACAGTGCCCTGTCAATGGTTTGGCTTTGACAGGGCACGCTACAGATGGCCAACATGCTCAATAGTACGATGATGTATCTTCTCATTACATTATTTTATATAGGAGGTGCGATGTCTCACCGCACTCTAATCAATATCACTACATCATAGTGCGGAACTGCTGAATCTCTTTAATCATGGCTTTCACGTCCTCCCCAACCTGAACGAAGTTCTTGTAGAGGATGCGCTCTCGCTCTTCTTTCGACTTGAACTTATAGAACTTAGGGAGAGGGACATACTCCGATTCCTCCTTCTTTATTTCCGTCATATCGAAGTCGGTCTTGCAGTAGAACTTGGATGTCTTGAACTCCTCGCTCTCCTGGATGTTCATGCTTCCGTTCATCCCGGTCTTGGTGACTACGAAGTCACGGGCGGTCTGTCCACATATCCAACCTGTGGGCATATCGGAGATTTTGCTTGCAGGCACCAGGCTGTCCATATTCTCATTGAGGTTGATGGAGGTCTTGTCACGGTCGATGGTCACGCCCTTTTTGAGTTGCACTACTTTACCGAAGATGTCACTCGACAGCCATTCGAGGGTTTCCTTGGCTCTTGCCGAACCGCTCACCACATTGCCCACGGTGGTGATGATTTTCTGCATACCCACCTTGCCATAATCGGCTTCCAACTGCGGAAGTTCCTGAAAGCCAAGTGCCACGCTCACCTTGTTGCTTCGGGCTGTGCCTATCAGTCGGTCTATCTTGTGGAAATACAAGGTCGGCAACTCATCGACGATGATGCTGACAGGAACGTTCTTGCCCTGTCCTGTATTCACCCTCGTTACAAGGCGGTTGAGAATCAAGGCATTCAGTGCACCGATGATGCTCTCCATCTCGGGGTCGTTGGCAATGAGCAGATAACTTGGATTCTTCGGGTCACTGACCTTCAGGTCGAAGTCATCGCCGTCCTTGTGGAATATCCAGTAAGATTCCTTGGTGGCGAGACGGGAGGTATAGACACGTAGCGTGCCAATCATACCTTCCAACTGCTCCATGGCTTTGTTGGCAAAGGCAGTCTGGAACGGGCCAAGCAAGGGGGCTACCTCGTTGTCGGTCTGAAGTACCTCGAAGATGGTCTGATAACTCTCATTGAGGAACGATAGGATATGTGGCATGTCGCTGTACTTGCCCAACCAATAAGCGGGCTGCACCTCCGCGCCCGAATGGTCGAACACCCGTCCTGTGGGTATCAGCCTTTTCGTCTTTGGGTCTTCACGCCGCTCGGCAATCAGCATCTTTCCGTCCTTGTCGTAGGGCTCCTTGCCGTAGTTGCAGAAGAAATAGATGCAGGCGGCAAGGAAGTTGACGGCAGAGGTCTGGAAGAACTGGTCGCTGCCACCGCCGCCTTCCTTCTTGCCTTTTTGCAGGGATTCAAGCAGGGTCTCGGCGGTCTCGCTCGCTGCGGCAAGGTTGTTGATGTACTTCAACTGGATGGGGTTCACACGGCGCGAATACTCCACATCCACAAAGTTGATGATGTTGAACTTCATGCCATGGGGCATCTTGCTGTCCTTGGCATTCTTGTTCTTCAAGTAATGATAGTAGAGTTTGGTGGCGAGAGTGGGAAACTTATAGTCGTACACCACCATGGCAAAGCCCTTCTCGCTGTGCTGCCTGATAAACGGCTCGATGATGGAGAAGGTCTTACCAGAACCAGGAGTACCCACAACCCATGTGCCACGGAACGGATTGACGATGTTCACCCATCCCTTGCGGAACTTGCCCTTGTAATAATAGCGCATAGGGATGTTCACGCTGTACTTGTTCTCCTGCAACTCCCTGCATTGCTCAAAGCTCTCATTCTCGAAGTTGAAGCGGTCTTTCAGCAGCCCTTCCTTCAGGAACTTAGAGATATTGTCGAGGGCGATATGCACCAATACGACACCGACGATGGAAGTGAGCATATAGAGCCAAGTGTTCAAACGGAGGGTATAGAAACAGGGCATTATCGAATGACCGAACAGCCATACGGACTGCACAATCAGCAGCACTCCCGACAGCAGCGGATAGAGCACCTGCCTGCGAGCGTCAAACTCCAGATGCTTCTTGTTGCGCGTTCCCACACAGGTGATACATATCAGCAGGAACGTAGCCACCTTGCTATACACGAGGTTGCCGTCATGGTAAATCATCCACCGCTTGATGCGAGTGTGGATATCCGTCACTACGCCGCCCAAGAAGTCCAACTGCTCCGGCTCCAGTGCGTAGGCGAAGAACTCCATCAGGATGGAGACATAAATCACCGCCCTGAATATCTTGTAAAAACCCTGTAACTCTTTGCTTTCTTCCATTTACTTTACGATGATGTTGGGTGATAATGAGAAAAGATGAAGGATGCCACGGTGGACACCCTCCAATCCTCTTATGAGTTTTATTCGTAGCCGTTGATGGTCTTCTCAGACTCTACTGTCCACGGAGAAATAGTTGCAGATATGACCTCCAAGGTGTTGCGTACAGGCTTCAATGAATAGCTGTAGGAATGACCCGCTTTCCACGTGTCGTTTGTGAGGAATACGAAGTTCTCCCCATTGCTGAGTTGCAATGTCATGTCTGGCATAACCTGTGCAGGAACATAAAGCGTATATTCCATGTGGTCACTTTGTGGGTCGCCGAAATAATAGGTCGTCACCGACTCGTCACTGCATTCTACCTTTCCGGTCTTGATGTTGAAAGTACCGCTGTCAAAATAACCGACGAACGTGAGTAGGCTTCCTGCAAAATCATTGGTGGTGAAACCGTATTCTGGTGAGGTATAGACCTTGATGATGACACGCACCATCTGATGGGTGAAGTTCAATGTAAGGCTCGGATTGGCGTATGATGCCGCTCCACTGGCAAACAGAAAATCATTGACCTTCTGCTCACTCTGTACAGCTGCCTCCGGCACTTGGAACTCTATGAGGTCGTTGGTAGGATTTGCCGTATAGGGATAGTAGGCATTGAAGGTGTGAGTGTCTGTGTCCGTGAAAAACACCTTGTTGGCTGACACAAACTGATTCGTGCCGCCGCTTCGGGTGAACTTCATATTGTTGATCATCCCTGTGGAAGAGATGCCAATCATATCATTGAGTTCCCACTGGTTGTCAACGGCTCGTGTGGAAACGGCAGGTTGCAGCATCTCCAGATTGGTGAATACCTGAAGCTGCTTGGTTGATGTGCTGTCGGTCACGACCACAGAACCTCCGCCACCGGGCAGGTAAATCTCATTGACGATGTCTTGGTCACAGGACGTGAGGAGCATGGCTCCAAGTCCCAACATTAGAAACAAATTCTTTTTCATGCTTTTTCTTTTTTAATTGTTGTACTTTGATGATGATACGGGTGATACTCGATGTCTGTATATGGGCTAATCCATAATCGTGATGATGGGTCTCGCCTTATGCGGCTGCCACTTGGGAGTCTCCTGTATGGCACCGCTTCCCAGTGAGTAAAGCCATGCCTTGGCGGTCGCTTGTCCTTCTACCTCCGTTGAAGTCCAATACCAACAGTCATCATCCTCATCGGGGATAGGTGTGCCGCCGCATTTCAGGATGTATGGGTTGATGATGTCCTTGGCATGATAGAGCAGACGCATCTGTGCCACACTGGGGATATAGGCACTTTGCCCGTAACGCCACATGTCGAAGACACGCTCAGCCAAAGGCGACTTCACATCGGTCGTGCCATAAAGGGCAAAAGTGTTCTTGTTGCCGTCGTAGGCGGTGAGGTCACAGGATGTGTCCTGTTCCACACCGATACTGTCAGCAAAGGCTTCGGGAGCGATGTCCCACAGATAGACGGCATATCCGTTACCCTCCATATCTTCCCTCTGATTGACGTTGAACACCACTGCAATGGCTTGCTTGCACGATTGCTCGTAGGTTTCGTAGGGCATCACCTTGCCGTCAGTGGTCAAGATATGGGTGACCTTCATGGCTGTGTCGGGAAAGTCCTGATGCTCGTCACAGGCAGTCAGCAACACCGTTGCCGCAACTGCCAAGATTGAAAACAGTTTCTTCATACGCATAGTCATTTTACAGGAAGTTTCACACCCAGGACAATACCCGTTCTGAACAGGTCTTCACCCTTGATCATCACATCGGTCTTCACCTGCCAGAAGAGCTTCCAGCCGTGTCTGAGTGTATAGTTTTGCTCATAGCCGAGGTGGATGCCACCCAAGAACCTGTCAGTATCGCTACCTGCCGATGCTCCTATGCGCATGTTGCCATGGTGGTTGCGTCCTCTTGCCACACAGGGCTTATAGGCAAAGCCGAAACCATAACTGCGGTAGTTGTTCCAAAAACTCTCAGGACAGACATGACCGCACGATGCGCACTCGTTCCACTTGATATATCCGTTTGCAAAATACTCCCACGCATTGTGGTACTTCGTCTCATACTCGTAGGACAGCGTCACGTCCAGTCCTCGCTCATACAGGCATCCGAACCCCAAGGATATGCGGTCGCTATTCTGCTGCGCCATTGCCGGAGTCATGCTTGCCATAAAACAGATGACAACGAGTAAGGTATGCACAAGCCAATTCCTCACTCCTAATTCCTCATTCCTAATTCTCATTATTCCTCCTCCAACAGTATATGGTTAAACGAATCGGCAGACAGCACATCCTCATAGTCGATGCTGAGCGAGATGGTGCGTCCACTTATCTGTTTTTCCGACAGCTCGATGGTCAGCACCTTGTCGTTGGGGAAGGTCATCTTCTTCACCACAATCACGTTGCGATAGCCATACTTGAAGGTCTTCGCATCGTCCAACACAAGAGATGGGGTCAGTTCCACTATCTGCGCATTGGTAGCCTTGCTCTGCTTCTTGTCCGATAGTTTGATGCGCATCTCGTCGATGTCGAAGCGGATGTTGGTCTTGTTCTCCACGGAGAAGTCGATGAAGAAATATTCGCCCACGCTGTAGATGTTGTTCAGGCGCATTACCATGCGGTGCATCTTCGTCGCCACATTGCGATACTTGGCAGCCGATGACCATATCTGACGCGCATACTTGGTCATGTCGGCAGTGGAGAGACTTACGGCAGGATTGTTATAGGCATTGCGCTCCGAGCATTCTATCTCCTTGTCGGTCACAGCCTCCTGCATCCTCGTGGTGTATAGCAGTGCATACTGCGTGCGGTAGCGTTCCGTCACGATGGTCACTATCGCCAGCACCTCGCCGTCGGCATATACGTTGTCCTTGGGTTTCAGGCGAATGGTGTTGTTGATGGGTTGGTCGCCCACCACCTTGTCGGTGGATATATCGACAAAGCGGATGGGTTCGGAGGCGGTGATGACGGTGGTCACTTGGTCGTTGACAGTCAGCTGCTCCATCTCCATGTAGGTGGTCTGCGCCTTGGCTGAAAGCACGCTCAGCGACAACAATGCACAGACATTAATCTTTTGAAAACAATTCATAATCGTTGATTTTTTGATGTTTATACTTGATAAGCCACCGTTCCCGAAAGTTTTGCTTTCGGGCTTTTCCGCAGGCTCGTTTCCCTCTATTTCTTCTTCTCTTTCCCATTGACCAGATACACAAACGTCCCATACTTCAGCTTCACTTTGTTCTTCTTGATAGCCTTGCTGATGGCATTGCTTGTCTTCTGGTAGGCATTGGTCACGGCTTGCATTCCCCATTGCGAGAAACTGTTGTTCGCTCCACTCTGGTCGATGTTCATGTTGCTCTGCATAGCACCGCTCGCCACATCTTTCGTGGTCTCACGGAACTGGCTGCCGGGGACATACAGTCCCTCCAGTCCGTCCGTGTCATAAAGCGAAAGCGAAACCTTTATCAGCTCGTCATCCACAAGGATGGAGTTGATGCTACCCTTCACTCGCTGCGAACCGAAACCGCTCATGGTGGCATAGAGGTACGACCCTTTCTTCACCACGGTCTCACCAATCTCAATATCGTCCAACAGTCTCAGCCGCACCCTCGACCCGTCCGTAGCCTTCACGTCCTCGTCAATGATGGCCTTGATGAGCTTCGGCTCATGCTCGTTCTGCGTCAGGGTGTTGAAATAGTCGGAAGTCACCTTCACCTTCTTCACCACCTCCTGTGCCATATCCTCCTCATCCAACGCCTTCACCGCCTTGCTGTCCTCGGCAATCTGACCTTTCACCTCAATCGGCTCCTTGGGAGGTTCAGCCTGTATGGTGTCCTGTGCAACGGGAGTAACAGCTGCCTGACCTCTCAGCCTTGCTTCGGCGAGTGCCTTGTTGAGTGCTTCGAGTGCTTCCGCTTCTCGCGCCTTGGCATCGGCCACTTCGGCTGCATCGTCCTTCTCTTCTGCCTGACGGACGAGTTCCGCAAGGTCTTCTTCTGTGTACTTGGATTCATACGTTTCTTTCTCTTCTTCGTTGTCACGCTCAATGTTATCTACCGCCGAATAGTCAGCTATGCGACCATACGACTTCGCCATGTTCTCATACTTGCCGCCGATACCGTCACCGTTCTTGATCTGCGCTCCGGGCAAGTTAGGGTTCAGGAACTCGGTGGTCTGCAGGTTCTTGTCCTGTGTTTCCGCCACCTCCGTATTGAACATGTCAAAGACAAAATAGCCTGTGGCAAGCAACGGGATGTACACGATGGCTGGAAGCATATACTTCGGCTGACGGAAGTTTATCTTATCTGTTATTCTCATCGCTGTCTGATTTTGATGTTACTGACTTGTCTCGATTCTCCTCGTTGGTTCGATGCGTCACGGGAGGAGTGATGCAATGGGCTGCATTCATCATCTGCTTCATGCGCCCTTCCTGCCGCTCGATGGCACTTGCAGCCTCCGTCCGATGACCGTAATACCGCACCATCCTGTAGATGTTGATGCCGAAGCACGTGGCGACAAAGCCGAAGACGATGACGAGAAACAGCGTCTTGTGGGCATTGGCGAAGCCTTGCACCTTAGCCGCCGCACGGTCTATCCTCGATGTCTTGGCGAACTTGCGCCCTGCCGCCACCTCCTTCTCATACCTCTCCCTGTACTTGGGGTCGTTCTTGTCGGGCATATCCTCGCCCACAAGCATCCGTCTGATTCCTTTTACACTCATACCGCTGCGATATTAGAAATTTGACTTCGACTTCTGCTCAATATCCTTGTTGAGCAGCGTCCTCCAGTTCGTGATAAGCAGTCCGTGAGGATTATTCTCCGTCCTCGGCACACGCTTCACCTGTCCCGCCGTCACCAGTTCGCGCATCAGGATGTTGCTCCTCCGCTCAATCCTCTGCCTACCGTAGTAGGTGAACTCCATCTTCTCCTTGTTGAACTTGATGCTGTCACAGAAGATGCTGAACACGGCACTCGTACCCATGATGTTGTTATAAAAGCCTTTCTCCTTCAGCGTGTTGTACTGCGCCAAACCAGTTTCATCGACCAGATACATTGCCTTCTCCATCGAATAGCGGATATACTTGTCGTCGGGAGCAAGCGTAAAGAAGTAATGGTGGAACATCTCGATATGACTCTTTGCCTCCACATCCAGCGTTTCCTCCATCGTGGTGCGGTTCACCAGTATGGGCACGTTGCCGTCCAGCACATACACCTTCTGCTGCGCATCCGTCACCATGCAGCGTGCCGTCCAGATGCTCGACACCGAGATGATAATGCAACCCACGAGAAAGGCTGAGCAGATGATGCCCACCAGCTTGATTTTGTTTTCTAAATTCTTGATTACCATAATACATATATTTAATTATTGTTATCTCATCACTGTCGCCATGGCTCCCGTAGCCGTCATCTTGGCTTGCTGTGCCACACCCTCACCGAAGTTTCGGGTTGAGAAGGCAGTGTCGCCCTCTGGTATCATCCATGCCGCAAGGTCGGGTACGAGGTTCAGACATTTCAACGCCACGATGCTCGCCGCCATCAGATAGCCTGCCGAGAAGAACGAGTTTTGCAGATAGGCTGCCATCGTCTGCTCACTGGCTGTTATCGCCGTCAGGTTCTCCACCTGTATGCAGAGAACTATGTCAAAGAGCAACAGGACGTAGAAGCCGACGAAGTAGAGCATGGCTCCGTAGAAATGTACTGTCAGATAGCGTATCAGCCATTTCGCCCACGCTCCTTCCCACTTGGGCAGCAATGAAAATGCCCATTGTATCGGACCGAATATTGTGAGCATACCGAGCAATATCTGCTGACAGTATATCGTCGCCCACCAACCGATGCGGAACACAATCAAGGCTATCAGCATCACAATCTTGTCGATGCCCACTACAGCCCCTGCCGTCAGTGAGGTGAACCACAGTTTGCTGGCATCCTTCTCCATGTTGGTCACTTCGTCCACGCCCGTCTGCTCCATCGTCGCCTCTATAAGATTAGGGTCTGACGTGCCTTTATGCGCCACGTCTGCCTGTGCCTGGAGGTCGGTGTACATCGAGTCCCTGACATAGACCAACTGCTGCACCTCCTCAAACTTGTCGGAGATTTGCGTCGCCTCTGCCTCATAGAGGTCGTGGGTGTAACTGCCGATGCAGTTCGGGATATAGGATAGGAAGTCTAATACGCACCAGCTGCTGCCGCTGTTTGTCATGCCTGTGTCAGCAGGTGGGTACCACCAACAGAGGATGATACTCACCACCAAGGGCTTGAACAGTTTCATCACGTCCAACGGTTCGTTCTTCACCATCATCTTGTAAGCCATGCTTGCCGCCACGATGATAGAGAACAGTGCCGCCAATGCCATACACATTTGGAGGATCCACCAGAATGGCCCCTGCGAGCCTGTGAAGGTGGCATCGGTAAGGAACTCGTTGGTCTGGAATATCACATCGTCAATCTCCTCTTCGAGGATGTTGATGCCGAAATCGCTGAGTATGTTGTCTGCCATCAGTTATTTTTTGTTTTCTTGAATATATCGTATTTCTATAGGGTGACGTGTCAGTATCTCCCTAATAAGCTCCAATCCCTTGGGGGTGACTCTCAGATACAATCTACTGAAACAGTTTCGGAGTCCGAAAAGGTAGAAAAAGTAGTCCTTGTCTTGATACGGCTCGTCAATTACCCATAGGTCACCTTCTCTGTGCATCACACCTTCATACTGCAACCATTTATATAGTCTGCCAAGGGAGGTGCCACACGAACGGGCACATGCCGTAAGTCCATACATCGTTTTGGATGTTGCATCCGCAGCATTCACGACCGGTGTTTGACCTACCTGTCTGACAAGTGCAGCTGTATTCCGCAGAGTTTCTTGCAGAACCTGCTTTCTTGCCATGTTCGTTGCCAGTCTCATTCTCAGGAAGCGATTGTCACGCTTCATCTTCTGAATCTCTTTCCTCAGTTCCCTTGTTCCGACTTCTGATGGAGGAGGGACGTTAAACTCGTTTTTCTGTTTCATAATTCATTCTGATTTATCTGTTTACACTTTCTTCACCATCACCGCCGTTGGCTTCATCGCCACTGTCAGACCCTGTCGAGCTCCTCACACCCTTTATGTTCTCCTGCCAACGGCTCTTCGCATCGCTGATGATGCTGCCTTTATACACCACACGGTCGGTGGTGGCTGCCAAAAGGGCGGTGGTCTGGCTTTGGGTGTTGAGCTGAACGAGATATTTGAGCAATGTCTCGTTCTGTGCCGCCAAATCCGCATAGATGCTCAGATACTGTCGCTTCCTCTGCGCATTGGGCATATAGGCATCCTTGGTGGATTTCACGGCACACTGGTACATGTTGTACAGTTCCTCCCACCGACGCTTGTCATTGATGGTGCCTCCTGTGGGGATGATGTGGTCGATGTTCGCCTTCATCTTGTCCAACTGACCGTTAATCTTGCTGCTCTCGGCAAGCCAGGCGAGGTCTATCTGTCGGTCGGCTACATTCAGTGCTTCCACCTCCGCACGCTTGGTCAGGGCAGAGTCTATCTTTTCCGCATCATCCACTTGGTTGTAGAGGTTGATGCCGGCAAGGGTGCGGAAGCCCAACTTGTTCTTCTCTGCCGCCGTCTTCTTGTAGCTGTTGTGCAACAGCCAATAATAGAACTCAGGGGTAAGAGAACCGCCACCTGTCTCCATCACCGTTATCTGGTTCTGCTTCGAGGAGTCGTGGTTGTAGGTCACGCTCTGGGCTGTGGCTGTGATGGTGGTTGCTGTCGCCATGATGAGTATCATTGTCTTCTTCATATCGATTCTTCTTTTGTTTGCAATCCGTCAATAGTCAAGTTTTCCTGCCACTTTCCATCGGCTGAAGGCATCTTCGAGTATCTCTTCCTTCGTCCGGGTGCGATACACCTTCTCTTTCCAGTAGCCCATGCGCAGCTGTACATACCGCCATGTCTGGAAGTATGCTTGGTTCAGATGTTTCTCTATCAGGTCCAACGAGTTGTTGATGTTATCCAATACCATCAACAGGTCGGAGGTGGAACAGGCTGCCGCTCCTGTGGCATACAGCACGAGGTCGTTAACACTATGATAGAGTTGGCTTCCCTCGTTGTAAATATTCTCGATGGCTTTCTTGTTGATGGTGATGAGCATTGTGTCTGCCAGTTCGATGTGTTTCCGCTTGATGACCTTCTCGTTGAAGTCCTCCAACAGGTTCTTGTAGTCACTGATGCGGTCGCTCACCGTCTGGTAGGTAATCTTCACATTCAGCACAGTGCGCAACGACTGGTACATCACATCAATGACATCAAAGGCACGGGTGTATTTGTCCAAATCCACATTTAGATCCTTGTACTTGCCCACCTCTTCACTGCTGTATTCATGCAAGAGTTGGTTGCTGTATTCCAAGGTGCTGCGTGCCAACAAGAGGCTGCGCTGCTTCTTGTGGTCGTTAATGTATGCTTCCACCGATACCGCATCGAAACCCCATTGCGCCAAGGCTGTCTTGGGGAATATGGTAATCAGCAAGAGAGCTATGATGATGGTATGTCTCATTCTCTGTTCCTCCCTCAATTTTCATTCTCGTTTTCGTCACCATCCCCTCTGTTTGGGTCGGCATTCTCCCTCCATCGCTCGTAGCACTCTTCAATGAGTGTCCTTCTGCGACCTTGGTCGGCATCCAATGTGGGAAGGATGTCCTTCAGCACGTCAATGATGCTGCGCTTGTAGTGCATCATTTTTTCTAATGATACCAAGCCGGCATATATCTTGGTGATACGGCTATCCACTTCACGGGCTATCTCCAGTCGGTCGCTCGACCAGAGCAGGTGTATCACATCGTCATTGTCGGCGGTCTGAGTCGCCTCGCTCTTGGCATACTCCGTGGTGATGCTGCACGACGGGAACTCCTGGGCTATCTCCGAGATGCGGTTGTTCACCTGCCTCGTCTTCTCCTCGTCAGAGGCATTCGGGTCGAGGGTCAGCACATCTACCACCTGTGTGTCGGTGTATTCCGAGGTCAGTTCCCACGAGAGTTGCAGTATCGCACGGTGTATCTTGATGCCAAGGAAGTACTTGGGCTTTCTTGCAATGGAGAGTGTCGCCTTGAAGGTGATGATGCCGTTGATGTTGGGCATGGTGGCAGTGCGCACGTAGGTATAGCCGTTCCACAAACCGGCTCCTTGCCACGTGAGGTTGTAGGCTGACTTCACATCCTGCATGATGGCAGGGATGCGGTAGTAGTCATCGGTGGCGGTGGCATTGTCGTTAGCCGCTTCGCTCTTGGCATTTTGTATGTCTGCCAACTGCTGCTGCCATGTCGCCAACTCCTTCTTCAGGTTGTCTATCTTTGTCTTGTTGGCATTGTACTGTTGTCGCAAGGCTGGGGCTTCCTCTACGGAAGCATTGGCTATCTGCGTGAGCAGGTTCTTGTTCTCTGTCTCCAACTGGCTTATCTGCGCCTCCAACAGGGCTATCTTGCTGCTTGCCTCACGTTCCTTTTCGTCCAGTTCCGATAGGTCGAGATTGTTTTCTGATACGGTTGTCCTCATGGCGCACTCCTTGCTGTGGGCATTGAGCGAACCGCCGCACTCACGGCACTTGTACTGCGTGCTGCCCTGTCCGAGGGTGACACCGTCCGAACAGGTGACACTGATGGTCACGCTCTCCACGCCCTTCAGCTTGGCGGCATCGGTGGCTTGGTAGTAGCGGCGTGCGTCACTGCCGATGTAATAGACATAGCCCTCTTCGTTGTCGTTGTACTCCGAGAGGCGTGCCTGTAACTGACGCTTGAAGGTGTTCAAGTCCATGCTGTAGGAGTCGAAGACATCCTCATACACCTCTTCCACGTTGTTCCAACTCTTGGTGACGTGAATCTCGTAGGCATAGGCTTTCTTGGTCTGCTTGCCGCCACGGCTGATGATGTACGAGGACATCCAGTAGTTCATCGTATAGGTGAAGCCGTCGTTCTGTGCGTTGAGCTGCTGCACACGGCTGCGACTCCATCCGGCATGGTTCTCCGAGTTGGTCAGTATCTGTTCTCGCTGCGTGCTGCTTGGGTAGAAGTTGGGATCAGAAGTATTGATGCGATACCAATGGTCACCATTCAGGATGCTGTTGTCATCGGTCGGAGGATAGTAGTCACAGAGGCTCACGCTGCCTTGATCTCGACGGGCAATGTACCAACGCTGCGTGTAGTAGTTGCCCTGCGTCTCGTTCAGATAGTCTGTCATCCACGAGGTGATGTTGTAGTTAGAGAGGTCGAAGAGGGCTGCCACGTTATCCTCGCCACCCACCAGACTGAGGAGGGTGCTGCCGATGCCGTTCTCTGCCTGTTCATACAGGTCGTGGTAATTATCATAGATGTCGATGATTTTACTCATCTTGCCATTGAAAAGGTCGTTGAAGGCACTCTGTTGCAAGAGTGCGTCCGATGCCCCGTTGATACCTGCGGTAGCCAAGGATGCTCCCATGTTGTAAAGTGTGTTGATGTCGGCGGTGAGGTTTTCTACAGTGAAATTGCCGGGCACGCTGGCGATGTCATCCAACAGCTGCTGCCAGTCCACATTGCCAATCTCCGACAGCTTGAGGATGGCGGCTATCTCCTGGTTGATTTCCAAAAACTGGATGTCGGCAAAGGTCAGGCTGCTGTTGGTCACTACACTCTCAAATTGCATACACAGCGACTTGGTGTCCGCACATATCTTCATCAGATAACTGCCCCAATAGAGGGCGGTCTGCGGACTCTTCAGCATCATGCCAGCCACCGTCCATATCTTGGGCATAATCTTGTTCGCCACCATATTGTGGATGCGGCGGTAATAGTAGTTCTCCGTACTGCTGCTCCAGATGCCGAGGTCGGTGAATGCCTTGCGCTCCAAAAACTTGGCGGCAAAGATACCGGCAGTGGCAACCTCTGCGGCATTGTAGTGCTTCAGGATTTCGCCCACCTGCTCGTTATAATAGCTCTCTGCCATAGCTCCAGCACCGAATGCGGCAGCCATGGTGGCAACGGTCTGCTTGTCATAGTTCACGCTGTAATACTGCGCATGAACCTTTCCCACGACAAGCGCCAGACACATATATATTATAATAAGGTGTAAACGTCTCATTGCTTCACTACTTTACGTTTCTACTATTTTACTATTCCACTACTTTACTACTTGTAGTATTTACTATTGGTAGTATTCACTACTGATAGCATCTACTACCCAACCACCGTTGGCTATGATTTTGTCATCGGACAATTGTCCGTCAGATTAAGCACTTTTCCTGCCTCATTCACCTTCTGCGCAAATGCCAACGACTTCCCGATGCCACTGGCATCCCAGTCCCTGCAATACCGCTCAATAGCCTCCTGATGGCTGCACTTCAGTTCACGCTTATAGAGTTTTAACGCCTCCTTCTCGGCTCGCTCGGTGGTATAGGTCATATAGCACTCGTGCGGTTCCTCCACACCATAGACTCCGCTCGTCGAGCCACGTCGGATAAACACTTCACGGAAGAAACTGCGTCCCTCCTTGTTCTCCAGTCGGTTGACCGTGAAAATCTTCTTGCAATCCACATCGGTCAAGCCCAGTATCGCCTTGATCTCATCGAATCGCTCACGGAACTTGCTCTGGTCGAGCAGCATCACCACATCGGAGTTGTTGATGATGGCTTCCTTCACGATGGGACTGCCGATGATGTCCTGTATCTCCTGTGTCACCACGCCCACGCTCGCCCAGAACTTTCGGGCTGTCTTGTATAGGTACTTGATGTACTCGGCCATCAACGGCGAGGCGATGGCTTTCCATGCCTCCTCGATAACCAGGCACTTGCGGTTCTTCTTCAGGCGCATCTTCTGCAGGAACACGTCCATGATGATGAGCGTCACAATGGGGAAGAGCTGCTTGTTCTCCTTGATGGCATCCACCTCGAAGACTATGAAGGTCTCGTCGAACAGGGTGCTATCGACGTTCTCATTGAGAATCTTGTCGTACTTGCCACCCTTGTAGAAGTTCTGGAGCATGTAGGCGAAGTTGTCGCAGTCGATGGTGGTGATGTTGTTCTCGATGCAGATCTGGTCGAGACGCTCACAGGCAAACTCATAGAACGAGTCAAAAGACAGGGTCTTCACTGCCAATGCCATGCGCCGCTCCTCCAGTCCCTTGATGAGCTTCTCCACCTTGTCGTGTATCTGCGACAACTCCGTGCCGCGCCGCTTCTCCATGGTGGAGAGATTCTTGCGGAGGGTCTCCTTCTGTGAGGACGGATAAGGCTGAACACCGTTGAAGTAGAAGTCGTAATACTCCGTCACCAACTGCTCCACGACACGGAACTCCAGTTCGGGTATCTGAACCTCCGAGCCTTTCCATATCAGCAGTATAAGGTTCTTCAGGAAGTCTATCTTCTCGATGTTAAGCTCCCGTTTACTGATGTTGAAGGGGTTCATGGTGATGGGCTTGTCTTCCGTATATGCGATGTACTTGCCGCCCACATACTCGCAAAGTCCCTCATACGAGTTACCTGTATCGACCATGACGATGTCTGTGTTCTGCTCCCACAACTGGCGCACCACGCTGTTAATGTGGAACGACTTGCCGCTTCCCGATGGACCCAGGCAGAAGAAGTTGGAGTTGTCGGTCAGCTTCTCCTTTCCTTCTTTTCCTGTGATGTCAATGGCTACAGGCACACCCTGGCGGTCGGTGTAGTAGATTTTCAGCGGGGTGTCCTCATTATGCACGATGCGCTCCTTGTACATTAGGCAGGTGGCGGCATCGCCGAGGGTGAGGAAACGGTCGTAGTCGGCATTCATGCCATAGCAGTTGCCGGGGAAGGAGTTGACGAACAGCTCCAACTGGTTGTAGGCTCGCTTGCTGATATGGATGCCCATGCGCGAGAAGGAGTTTTCAAGATGGTTGGTGCATTTCTGTATGTCGGTGTCGCCGCTCACTGCCACTACGAGGTTGTAGTGGGTATAGACGAGCTGCTTGCTCTCACGGGCTATCACCTCCTGCACTCGCTTGATGTCCTCCACAGCCATCAGGTTGCTGGGATTGGGCATGGAGGCATGGCGGTTTTTCTTCTTATCGAGCATGGCAAGCTCACGCTTCTGGTTGGGCACGAACACCATCTGGTTGAACACCACGCAGTCGGCTCCGGGCACACTATCGACGATGCTCACGAGGTCAACGGGCATATTGGTGTTGTTCACCTCGATATTGGCGTAGGGACGGATGACCGACGGCAGGTTGGCACAATCGACATCCACAAGGCTATACACCTTGCAGCGGCGGTCGCCCATGCCGATGGTCTCGTCATCCACCTTGAAGTTGGTCATCGACACCACCTTGTCACGGAAGTTCATGGAGAAGAAACGGTCAACATACTCGTTAGTTTCCGTCTTGCCGAGGAAGCGGGACTTCACGCCGGCATCCCTCAGTTGGTCGTGCACCTTGCGTATCTTCACCAAGAAGTCGCGCCATTTTTTGTTGTCGAACGACATCAGGCGGCTCTTCTTGTTCTCCTGCGTGATGGTCAGGTAGCAGACGCTGTCGGTAAAGGGTCTGCCGTTGAAATATCGGAAGTAGCTCTCGCTCAGGAACTCATGGTTTCCACCGTTCTCTTCCTTGAACACCTTCCTCACAAACACGTCCTGCTTGTGCAACGCATAGCCTTCGCCCAAGGTCTGGGCAAGAGCGGCGAAGAGGTGGGTGAACTCATAGTAGGCCTCGATGTTGGCGGAATACTTCTGTACAGGGTTCTCCATCTTCAGCACAGCGGAGTATTCGCCTGTCTTGGTATAGAGCACGCCGATGCCATCCACTTCCTCGATGGAGAAGTAGATGTCCTGGAAGATGCGCTTGCGCTTGCCTCCCGTGCCGAATGCCTTTACACTGATGGCCATGCCCACGCAGATGGCTGAAAATATGAGTATGATGTATAGGGTCATGTTATATTACTTTGTTTTTAATCGCAAAAAGGCGGGCGCACCCTCATACGTGATGCCCCCACCTCCATTCACTTACAATCTCTGATGACATTCCACTTGGACATAATGGATTCTCTTTTCTTGTTTTACAGATTATTTCGGAATCAACCCCGAGAGGCTTCATCCTTACACTTTCTTTGAATAGGCATAGATGAATATGCCGTTGTCACTCTTCTTGCTGTGCAAGCCCTTACGCTGCTTCATGACGATGAGAACGCCACCGACAGCCACGGCGAGGACAAGCAGCACGAGTCCTGCCACGAAACCGAAGATGCAGTAGCCGAGGATGAAGCCTGCAACGGCTCCTCCCGCAGTGGCTGCCGCCCAGTAGATGTAGCGTCCCTGCAACCCGAAAAACTCTAATGGACGTTGCAGTCCCTTGAAAATGGGATAATCCGGAAATCGCTCTTGTTTTGTCTCTGCCATAACTGTCAGTGTTTTAACGTTCTACATACTCACGATCTCATGCTGCGCTTAACCTCCGATGCCGAAGAACAGAGGCAGTGCCTGGGCTGCTGCAATGAGGAAAATACATGCGCCGACGACCATCATGATCTTCTTTTTCACGTCCTGTTCCTCGTTGTTCATGGCGATGTAAACTGAGATCGCACCGACGATAGCAACGACACCTGCAATGGCGTAGCAGAGCTTCACCACGATAGGCACATATTTGGCTATTTCCTCCGTCACTGTGGTAAGCGCGGTCGTGCCTGCTGAGTAGTCGCCGGCTGCGTTCTGTGCCATTGCTGCGGTGGTGCCGACAAGCAGCATCAGGGCGAGCGTTTTCATGCGCTGTGAAGAGAAGAATCCCTTCACCTTCTTGTTAATCCTTTCAAACATTCTTTTTACCTTTTAATTTGTTACACTTTGAGTTATCTTATCTCGTATCACCTGTATCTCAAATCTGATAGCCGAAGAAGGCGGGGAAGACGATGGTCGCTCCTATGAGGAACAGGCAGGCTCCCACCAGCATCATGATGTTCTTCTTCACTCCCTCTTCGCCCGTGTTCATCTTTATATATATCTGCAAGGCACTGACGATGACCACGATGCCCGCCACTGCATAGCACATATAAACGATATAGAGCATCATCGTCACGGCATAATCATGGGCACTCGCAAGTGCGTCCGCTCCCCAGCTGTAGTCCACGTTGCCACACTTAGCACTGGCCAGAGCTGGGGTTAAAGCGGCATATAATGATAGAAATGCACTTCTTGTTTTTGACATCATATCTCATTATTGAGTGATTCCACCTTGACCATTTCACGACCATTATGACGGAGGCCACGGGCGATGATGGTGTTTATCAATTCTTCCGAAAACATGGGGTCGGAATAGGTGGTATTCACTTCCTCCATCTTCTTCTCGATTGCGCTCTGTATCTTTTCAAGCACATGAGGCTTGTTCTCTTCCGCAGTGGCGGCTGCCTCCTCTGTAGGCTCTGCAAGCTGCTTCTCCTCGTAGGCTGTCTCATACTGGTTGTCGCCTACGCTGAAGCCGCCGTCGCTCTCGCTGACCGCTATCGACTCTTCCTCGTCGGTCATGTCACTGACATCAAACGACTCGCCCTGTGACTTCTCGTCCTTGGGCTTTCCGTACAGATCCTGCACGATGATGACCGTATAGTAGATGACATAGATTACGGTCACGACAATGGCGAATATTACAAATGACTTCATATTTTCAAGTTTGATTTTACTATGATTTGGCTTATTGCCAGTGCAAAGGAACTACCTTTTCTTCAATCTTAAACCGAAATGCCTTTCCGCAGAGCCAAATCTTAACTCTAATTTTGATTACACTCGCAATCATACTCAAAAATCAAACTCGAAGGGCGCAAAAAAAAGCCCTTCCGATAGGGAAGAGCCTGTAAAGAGGGTGGATGAGAAAATGTGGATGGCTATATGGTCAGATACTTGCCATGGGAGAAGTCTTGATGCTCGTTGGAGAATACATAGCCCAACTGGTTGGACAGGCATTGGGTGTTGCCTATCCTGGCATTGATGTTGGTGTGCGAGTGTCCGTATATCCAATAGTCAATGCCGCTGTCGGCGATATAGTCCTCCAACTCTACGGTGAACGCCCCGTTCGCCTTGCTGCCCTGAAACTTGGGGTGGAGCATACGGAACGACGGCACATGATGGGTGACGACAATCTTATGGACTGCTTGCGAATGTGCCACAGCGTCCTTGATGAACGTGAGGCAACGCTCATGCTCGGCATTGAATTGGGCATGGGTCATCAGCTCACCTTTATATAATATTCGGCGGAAGTCACTTATCACTTGCTCGGTGAAGTAAGCGTCTTCCAAAGGAATCCTCGACCAAAGGGTGGAGAGGATGATGTCGGTGTCGCCAATCCTCACAATACCATTGTAGTGGCTGAACACGTTGGGACGTATCTCCAGGAGATAACCGTCGGGCAGTGTTGCCACATCGTAGTATTTGTAGAACTCATGGTTACCCATGCAGCAATGCACCTCCTTGTAGTTCTCCGATGCCCAGTCCCAAAAAGGATGCTTGGAGTAGTTATCATCACCGAGATAGCCGATGTCACCGGCAAGCAGCAGTATGTCGCCCGTCACCTCCAAGGGGTGGGCTTTAAGATACCGCCAGTTGTCGGCAAACTCCAGATGCAGGTCGGATGCGTATTGTATCTTCATATTGGTCATGCTTCTATAAACAATTCATCCAGTTGGTCCAACAGTCCAGTCACAAATGCCTCGTCTTGACCGAGCGACTTTGACAATGGTTCTGCGAGAGTTGTCCAGTCTTCTCTGATGGAGGCGACAAACTCCCTTATACATGCCACTATGGAAGCAGGTGCCTCAATGTTGTCCTCGGTCATTATGACCACATTCTTCAGAACGTCAGAACGGTGCTTCTTGATGTCTTTGGTGTTCACATGCTTGCCGTCCCGCTTGTCTGCCATGAGATTGAGGTAGGCTCTTGCCTTCAGCGCTATCAAGGCAGCTGAATTGGCATGGCGTATGCCGTCAGTCAGTTGGCTGTGCGCGATAGTGAAGTGATAGTAGTCATCGTCCATGATGATGGCACTGAGACTCGACACATCTTCATCGGTCGGGATAGGTTCAATGACAAATCCCTTGGGTTCTCCAAGCACATCGGGGTGGCGTGACAGCAGTTCTATCATCTCGGGATAGCCGTCTTTGCCATCAAGGAAGCGGTACATTTCATATCTTGGTGGTTCACCAGCCTCCTGTTTCCTCTTTTCAGGTCGATAGCCTGCCTCACGTACAAACTGCCAGAAGCGGTTGGCGAATGCCTCGGTCATGTTCTCTACGATGACTATCATATCGATGTCGTGTGTGGCGCGTGGGCGCACCACGGTATTGGTCATGGTGATGTCACAGGCTGCACCGCCTATCACCACATAGTTGTCTGAGTATTCCGCAAAAGCCTCGCGGAACTTATCTAATCCGTCCATTTCTGTTCACTGATTATTCGTTCTACTTCTTTTTCCACTCTCGGATCATTGTCCTCCCTCAACGTAAGGACAAGGGAAAGACGGTCAACCCACTGGTTCTTGTCGCCAATCTTGCTGACGACTGGGTATTTCCATATTTCTATGATATAGTTGCCGTCATAGATGTTGGGATTCTCCATGACATCAGCCGACTTGACGGCACGGTATTCCTTGCTTGTCATCATCATCATCTGTTCCCTGTCGGGGTTAAGCATGGTATAATGCGCCAAGGCATTGATGCCGCATACGGGATATTCCGCATCCAAGCGTATGTCATCGCAATAGATAAGGTTCTCTACGGGTGACAGCAAGACATTCTGCGCCTTGTCCCAAAGTTCCTTGCCCTTCAGCTCAAAATGTACCACCTTGCTGCGCTGTCCGTTCTGAATCTTTTGACACAGTCCTACATCTTCAAGGCAGGTGACACCCAACGTGACGCTTTCATAGGAATATGGAAGCAAGGGTGCAATGTCTCTTGGCGACATGCCTTCAAGACTGCCGACCTGCAAGTGATAGAGCAACATGTATTGTGCCACAGGAGTCAGCACCTCGGCAATCTTCCTGTTGCTTGTCTTTTCCAATGCAATGATGCCAGGCAAGTGGGCATATTCCTCGGACATGACAAAGAAGACTCCCTTGTCCGCTAACCTGTGCCGCTCGTAGGTGGGTCCGGGCGCAAGGATGAATACTGCGGGCAGTCCCAAGGCTTCGGTCAACCGCTTGCCAGTGATGGCGCAAGCCCGTGGAGAGGGATTGACTTCTTTCTTAGGTTTAACGAATAGCAGGGACATGCCTTGATATGTGCCTTCATAGAAACTGTATGAGAGTTTCTCGCCGACAGTGATACCTTTCAAGTTTTCCTTGGCACGAGGTTCCACTTCAATGCGTCTGCCCAATATCCTTATTTCTTTTTTTAATTCCATTCTGCTACATTTTAACGATACATTAAAACGATGCAAAAATAAGGATAATAATTGAGAATCAGGCATGTTTTGGCGAAAAAGTGCAGATTTGATATGCGATTTCAATGCTTTGAAGCCATTTTTGCACCAAATGATGATGTTTTCGTCTTGATAATGTCATTCCGATGCCGTTCGTTTCTTCCTCATCAGATAGTCGTTGACATCCTTGTAATCGGCATACCTGAAGGACTCGTCCGTCACCCTGTACTCGAATACATTGCTGATGCTCTCAACCGTCTTGCGTCCTGCCTGGTCGTTGTCGAGGAAGCAATGGATATGGGTATAACGGTCAAGGTAATGCAATGCCTGTTTGAGGTTGGCGACAGAGTTCAGTATCATATAGTCGCAAGGGCTTTCAACGACAAACCATCTATCTTGCTGTTTGACGAGGGTCATATAAGCAAGGAAGTCCATGAAGCCCTCAAAGACCAGACAACCGCTTTGCCACTCGTTGAACGTATGAGCAAGCAGGGTGATATCCTTATGCCCGATGCAGCCCTTGAAATAGGGATTGCGCACCTCATGTCCTTCGCTCAGGTTGCCAAAGGCAATGCCATAGTAATGCTTCTGTTCAACCTTGTAGTGTATCTCCCTGCAATACATTCTGCCGATGGTGATGTCTATCCGTCGGCTACTGAAATAGGACAGCAACGAGTGGTTGCTCAGTGGGAGCAGCTTCACATCGTTCATCTTGGTTGTCGTGTATTCCTTGGCTGCGAGGGCGGTCTCGATAGCCTTATCCACAGTGGCAATACCCTTGGACGCAAGGTAGGCAAGGGCATCGGAAACGGAGTGCTTGTTATACATGCGCTTTACCAACTCCACAAGGTCGCCACCCTCCTTAATGGCGTAGTCGTACCACAGGTTCTCATTTTTGCTGACCTTGAACGATGCGGTCTTCTCGTCCCTGAATGGTGACAGATACCAGTAGGCATTGCCCTTCTTCTTTTTCAGAGTTACATTCTCCTTGTCCAGGAAGTCTATAATACTCAGTTTCTTCGATTGTTCAATATTCATTGTACTTTCATTTATTATCAGTAAAACACTCCATCCATTTAATTCCCTATAGGCACGGGCGTAAAGTAAACTAAAATCTGGAGTGATTTCCTGTCGTTTTTCACCTTGTCCATGGAAACAGTTTACTTTATCATTCTCCTATATAGGCACGGACGTAAAGTAAACTGTTTTCTGGAGTGTTTTTTATTCAACGTCACAGAATAAATCTGCCTCTGTAGGTGTGAGGTCATAGAAGAACATCTTATCTCTCTTAACCACCAATTTCAGTTCTGTTACCAAATATTGAAGCAGTTTTGCCATAACACTTCTTCCTCGTTTGTACCCAATTTCCTCGTAAGCAGGTATCATGGCAAGAACAACATTCTCATAACCTTTAATAGGTTGATTCTTGAAAACCTCAGAAAGGGCTTCACGGTGCTGTTCAATGGAGATGTCTTTGTAATTTATTCTTGCGTTCTTCTTGTTTTGGTGTTCCTCCCCTTTGTAACTTTCCACAACCTCTGGCAGCCCTTCCTCATTGACTGTAAAGGCAAACGGCTTGAACTCCTTCTCACGGATGTGCATAGCCTTCACCTCGCTGATATCGGGATTGGTGGTGCTCTTGGTGATGACAAGCACCGTCTCTGCCTTGTTGTTCATCTCCGTACCGATATGCCCGCGCACGTTGTTGTCGCCCTTGTTCTGATGCAATACGCAATGGATGTGCAGGTCATACTTTGACGACCATTCCATCATCTTGTTGATGACCTCAACCGACTCTCCCGCATTGTTGATGTCAAGAAGCAAGTCCCTTATTCCATCGATGATGACCAGGCCATAACTTTGGTCTTGGGCAAGCGCATAGTCTATGACCTCTATCCTGACGGAGGGCGTGTACTCCCTCAGACAGATAAAGTCAAGGTTCTCGTTGTCGATGCTTGTAGGCAGACCGGCGAGCTTCAGGATGCGCTCCAGCACATTATGGCAGTGATAGCGGCTCTGTTCGGTATCTACATACAGTATCTTGCGCTTTCCCTCTGGCAGACTGGCGCGATAGTTCAGCACCTTGCCGTTGGAGAGTGATGCAGCCACCAAGGCAGACACGTTGAAGGTCTTCTTCGCCTTTGCCTTGCCCGTGGAAGCACTGAAGTTGCCCAATGTGGCGATGGTGGAATTATCCACCCATATTATCTGCGGCGGTGTCTGATAGGTGTCAGTCGCCTTGATGAGTGACTCGCTGAGGATGCGCGATATGCGATCCTTGTCGTTCCCGTTCTGCTTGTCAAGCGTTGCCTTTGTTTTTTCTTCCATAGCGTTTCTGTCCGAAATAAGGTTTTACTTCATTCTTGTCTTCTCCCTCCTCGGTCTCCACTTTCGTTACCGCACCGATAGTGGGGATATTGTTTTGCAGGAGCCACTGGTCAAGTTCCTCCTTGTTGAAGTAGAGCATCTTGCCTCGCGGCTTATAGTGCGGTACCTCCTGGGCCGCCGTCAGCTTGTAGAGAAGACTTTCCGATACACCCATATAGACACAGGCTTCACTGAAGGTCAGCACCTTCTTTGTCGTGTAGATGTTGTTTTCAAGCATTGACAGCCTTTCAAGCAAATCCTCCACGGGTTCCATCTTTTTCAAGATGTCCTCAACGGCACATACACGCTCGTTGATTCTTTCCATAAATGTTGTTCTGTTCTGCATGATGATATGCTTTTTATCGTTTGACATAGGAGGCGTCCCTCCGACAGCACCGTGCTTTCGGAGTGCAAAATTACATGCAAGAAAGGGCGTTTTAATAAAAAGCAGAGTGATAGTTAGGCAGTCTCACCCTAACTATCACCCTTTTTACATTCTTATGTTGGATTACATGTCAGTTGTATGTCCTTTTTTCATCTGTTTGATGCCGTCCCGTATGCTGTGCTTTGCAACGCTTGATGATATTCTCGCCTTGTACAATGCAGACGACAGATCAGATGCGGCAACGCGCTTGTTGTTCTTTGGCGATATAAGGAAACGTCCTTTCTCAATCACGGATTGCCACTTATAACAGACGAGGTTGTTGGTAAGCAGCTCGTCAAAGAACACGGCTACATTGCGTAGGTTTCTGACTTCTACAGTGAATCCGGCCTTGCAGTGGAGCAAATCATCCATGACCGCTCTTGCTTCTGTATCGTTTGATAACTTGAACAGATGGTTGTCTTGTGCAATCTTTGCTAGACAATCCAACTGCCGGTCTGTGAACTTTCCTCCGAATGACATAGAGGCAGCCGCATGGGATTGGTTTTCTGTACTTGTTGTCAGGTGATGTTGGATAAGCTCGTGAAAGTCTTCCTTCGTGAACGGATCCTTATAGAGATACCTGTCAAGCATATCCTTCTCCTGCGTGTACAGGTTACGCACGATACCCATATTCATACGATGGGCATTGTTGCAGCAGGGCTGCTTACAGCCGATGGAGTGGTGGCTGTCACAGAACAAATCAATGAAACGATCTTGTCTCATGCCGCCGTTCATTACTTTCTCCACGTAGAGTTTCTTCATTGAGGACAATAGTCCGAACAGTTCGTCGTAGATGTCCTCATCGCAACACACATGCTTATGCGTGCTGCTCATCTCCCCAAAAAGAGAGATGACCGCTTTGGTCTTGTTTCTTCATTTTTCTTTTTGTTGATTGTTTGTTACACAAAAAACTCCGGCCACTTGCGCAACCAGAGTTGAGTTATACGAATTATGTGTTCTGTACAGTACGGACACACTCATTTCAGTCAAAGAGTCCGTTTACAAGGTTTACCGCCTCGTCCTTCTTCCGGTTGACAATCTTTGCATACACCTGTGTCATACGCACATCGGTATGCCCAAGCAGCTTGCTTGTCGTGTAGAGGTCAGCTCCCAATGTCAGCATCATGGTGGCAAAGGTATGCCTCGCCGTATGGAAGGTGAAGTGCTTGTTGATACCCGCAGCCTTGGCCCACGGTTTGATAAGCACATTTACTGCGGCAGCAGACGGAAGGTCAAACACATTGTCCTGGGGACTCTTGTTTCCTCGCTCTGGCATCCAACGTAATGCCTCTGGAGAGAGAGGCAGATAGATTGGTGCCTTGGTCTTCTGCATTACTACCTCCAGTCGTGTCTGTGCTCCATCCTGATATACGTTTTCCCATTTCAAGGCAGTGATGTCACTGATACGCAATCCGCAGAAGCAGGAGAACAGGTAGGCAGCCTTCACGGCTTCATTCTGCATAGGAGTTGCAATGAGCTGCCTTACCTCGTCCACTGTCATATACTCACGCTTGCTTTCCGGCTTTTTGATTTTATCAGCACTGCTTATTCTCGTATATGGATTAACTTTAATCAAGTCCTCGCGAACAGCAGCATTAAGTGCGCCGTTAAGTGCCCGATAGTAGTTGTGGGCAGTATTTGCCGCAAGATGATCCACATGTCTTGGATGGTAGTCTGTCCTAAGATAGTCTATGTAACCTTGGCAGAAAGTTCGGTCAACTTGGTCAAGAGTTGTCTTTTCGCCTACCCATTCCCTGATAATCTTCATTGCCACCAATATTTGCCGCCAATCTTTCTTTCCACGCTTCTTTTGGTTTTCCATATAGGTGTTCATCCAATCAAGCAAAAGCACCTTGGGTTCGTCTTTTGCCTGTTTGATGCCAGCCTCACCATTTGTCAGCTCAATGATCCTGTCGGCCTTGATTTTATTTGCAGCAACCAAGGTGGCTTGGTTCTGCCTGCGAGAGTTTTCATCCGTTTCGGGGACGATATACATCTTCAGATATTCATAGGAACGTTTGCCATCCCTGTAGATATCCAAGTACAAACTTTTGTTTCCGTTGCTTAGGTCTTTCATCCTAAGCCGGATTGGCTCCTTTGCCTTTGTCGTTTTCTTGTTCCTTGCCATGGCTATTCGATTTTATGTCCTAAACTGGGTGCAAAGGTACGAAAAATAATCGAAAACAAGAAACAAATAAGAAACAAAAATAATGAAAACAACAGAAATAATGTGATAAGTCAAGAAACAAGTGCAAAAATAGAAGTTTTTAGAAACACTTATATATCAGTGCTTTTATTTGCAGTTTATTGGAACTTGTTTTCATTACTGACCTTTAGTTTATGAATTTCGCAACTTCCTATCTGAAAGATATATTTCCCATGCTTCCCATTTTCCCTCATTAACCGTATTTGTCTGTTCATCAGTCAAAGTCAAATAAAAGGGAATAGCCGCATCTTCCTTCATATCATAATACCCATTCATTGATAGTTTAAATCCTTCTAATGCTTCATAAACATCAATCAATGAAAGCAAAAACTCTTTATCGGATATTTTCTGCATCAGCATAGAGTTCTTAAGTATGTCCAGCGCATTCCGGGTATAATAGAAACTACGAATCTGCCCTATAGAATAACGAAATTGCTTCAGCGAATCTTCCGGTATCAGCCGAACATTCATATCATGTTCCACCAACAAAGCAGAAAGGCGCTCATCTGTGCTGAATTCAGACACAATACCTTCAAAGTTCTTCCGATTACTTTTCAGTTCATCCTTAATCAGCAACATAGTAGATTTAATATCCGCTTGTTCCGAACATCTGGTGACCAGTTCACTGCCAACGAAGGTTATCAGCACACCGATCACAACAATAGAAGTTTGCCGTATATACTCGCCAGGCTTCCAATTTCTGATAGTAGCTTTTACCCTATTCCAATCTATCTTTTCCATACTTTCCAAGTATCTATGAAAAAAGCCTCTCATTAAGATTGCAATATGATGGCAAACTTATGAGAGGCTTCTTGCTATTTTCTAAATACAGCCTTTCGCCTTTGTCAACATGCTTTAAAACTCATATCTAATCCTTTTACAGAATGGGTCAGAGCACCTACAGAGATAAAGTTTACGCCACATTCGGCATAATCGCGCAGCGTATCGAAAGTGATACCACCCGAAGACTCGGTTTCATAACGACCGCCTACCATATCCACAGCCTTCTTTGTCATTTCAGGCGTGAAGTTATCAAACATGATGCGGTCTATGCCACCAAGATCAAGCACTTGTTGCAATTCATCAAAGTTACGTACTTCAATCTCTATCTTGAGGTCTTTACCTTTTTCCTTGCAATATTCTTTAGCACGATTGATAGCCTTGTCGATGCCTCCGGCAAAATCCACATGATTGTCTTTCAGCAAAATCATGTCGAACAGTCCGATACGATGATTTACACCACCGCCAATCTTTACAGCCATCTTCTCAAGGATACGCATACCAGGAGTAGTCTTACGGGTATCGAGCACACGCGTATTCGTACCTTTCAGTTTCTCGGCATATTTATGCGTCATGGTAGCAATGCCACTCATGCGTTGCATAATGTTCAGCATCAGGCGTTCTGTCTGCAACAGAGACTGCACCTTGCCTTCCACTACCATTGCTATATCGCCCGGCTTCACCTCAGCTCCATCATTGATGAAGACTTCTACCTTCATAGTAGGGTCGAAACGACGGAACACTTCTTTGGCAACTTCGATACCAGCCAGAATACCCGGCTCTTTAATCAAAAGTTTGGATTTACCCATTGCCGTAGCGGGAATACACGAAAGGGTGGTATGATCTCCGTCACCTATATCTTCTGCAAAGGCGAGATCTATCAGCCTGTCAATCAGTTCTTCTTCCTTATTCATTCGTTTTATCTATTCTTATTTGATGTATAACATATTTGTTCTGTACTTTTCTGAAGAAACAATTCACTCGAAAGTTTCCATTTGCGGTTCCCAAAGTGCCGATGATGAAACTTGATTCATCCCGCTTTCCTTCGTGATTCACATTGAAGCTACTGACTTTGTTCTCGGCAAAAAAATTAGCCATAGTTCCTTCTGCCGTTTGCTTGTCAGCATTGGTCGTGCGATTATGGATAATCAGATCCACCTTATCACCCAGATACCTGTTTAGTTCCTGAGAGTTTCCCTTCTTGAAGGCCACAACCACCCCCACAGGTACGTCCTGAGCAAAGATCGAGGACACCCATAAGAAAAGGCAGGTCAACAATAAAACTACTCGTTTTTTCATAATCACAAGTATTAATGATACGCAAAGGTAAGCATTTATTGTAAAATACAATAAAAAAGCGCTAATTTTGTGCACAAATCAGAATGTAAGCAGCATGAAAACAACATTACTCGTCGTAGGAAGAACTGTAGAACAGCACTTTATAACTGCCATTAACGACTATGTACAGCGTACTAAACGCTACTTATCCTTCGAAATGGAAGTTATCCCGGAATTGAAGAATACGAAAAGTCTTTCAATGGAAGTTCAGAAAGAAAAAGAAGGGGAATTGATATGCAAGGCATTCCAGCCGGGCGACGTGATTGTATTGCTGGACGAAGGGGGAAAAGAAATGCGCTCCATAGAGTTCGCGGACTATATGAAGCGCAAGATGAACACCGTAAATAAACGGCTTGTATTTGTTATCGGTGGACCGTATGGTTTCTCACCCAAAGTATATCAGGCAGCACATGAGAAAATGTCCCTTTCTAAAATGACTTTCTCGCATCAGATGGTGCGGCTGATTTTTGTAGAGCAGTTATACCGGGCCATGAATATACTCAATGGCGGTCCTTACCATCACGAATAACGATCTTAATTAAGATCTTGACACCTGGAATCCTGTTCCCGACAACGCCATTTCTACAAATCGTGCGCGAGGGTTCGGTACATCCTGCGTCAGTATCTCACGGATGCGCAATGCAGCCTGCGGATCTTTCGCCACCATATACAAATAACCTCCCCCACCTGCACCCGGCAATTTATATCCCAGTGTGTAGTCCTTAATCTTATTGATAATTTTTTCTACCGCCGGAGGATTAGTACCGCAATCCAGAGCTTGGTTCTGCATCCACGTTTTACCAATCAATGCGCCATAGGTTTCAAAGTCGTTCCTTTGAATGGTTTCTGCCATATCCAATGCATGCGCTTTCATATTTTCCAATATAGCCAAATGCGCAGATGAGTTTAGGAACATGGAACGCACAATCTCTGCCAGGATACCTTTAGCAGTACGTGTAATTCCCGTATAATATAATAGGTGGCAGTCACGATATTCAGGATGCGTAAAGAGATGTTCAGGCAACCAGTGTATTAACGGATTCTGTACAAACCCGGTTTCTGTTTGCAACAGTTTGATGCCTTGTAACACTCCGCCATACTGATCTTGCCAACCACCGCCCGTTGTTAGTAACTGTTCCAAAGCAAGTGTACGACGGCATATTTCATTCTTATCCCACATCAAGCCACAGAAATCGCTCAAAGAGCCTAAAACCGTAGAAGCTAATATAGAACTGGTTCCCAAGCCCGAGCCTGCAGGAATAGCAGACAATAAAGTAATCTCTATACCTGTGCCGAATGCCTGCAACTGTTTCTCCAACGAAGGATAAACCACTTCTGAAAACGCCGGACCAAAACCAGCCAATGTCAACGCTGCTTTCGGAATAGAGAAAGGAGAACCTATCTTACAGTAATCCTGCAATTCCTCGAAAGTATTCACTACTTCCATCGCTCCCATATCAATAGAACGCAACACAACGCGATATTCTTTGCAAGGTTTCACATAAACCTGCAAAGGAGGTTGTCCATTCAGTTCAATCGCCAGATTCACTACATTCCCACCAGCAAAAAGAGAATATGGCGGAGTATCCGTCCAACCACCTGCAACATCAATACGTACGGGACTGCGCCCCCAAACAATCTGATCGCTGTATACATTCAGATATGGGCTGCTTTTCTTTTCATATAAATCAGAAAGTAATCCTTCGCGCAGTAATCCGAAAGCCTCTTTTTCATCATTCTGAAAGTCTTTTCCGTTCAGTTTATCTATCTGAGCCCGAAGCATCCGATTATGAATACGCTGCATCTGAGGTGCATCAGCCGGCAACACATCCGGTTTATCTATCTTCAAACAATGGAAATCCTCGGCAACATCAGCCAAATCCAACTGATAGAAGACACTCTTCTCATAATTGCGTGCCAGCAACTCCCAATTACCTTTCCGGAAACTCTCGCGTTGGGCATATAATTGACGTAAATCAGCTTTCGCTGAAATTTCATCGGCAGAAAGACGTTGACTGTTCAGCCAGATTTCCTTACCTTCTGTCAATTCCGGCTCCGAAGTCATCCAGCGAAGTACTGCGCCCATCTGCTCAACACCTTCTACCACAGGGAAGATTCCGGCAGCCTGTAAGTCATCTTTTCTTCCAGTTACATCATCCGGAGTCAGTCCACGCTCCGCTAACCAATCAGGGAAGGAAATCCCCAGATACAAAGTTTTTTCATCCCGGATATCTCCTTTAGATACATCATCGAAACCATACGGACGAACTGCCCAATGCTTCTCTGCAAGAGGCACAATATCTATACAAACTCCATCCGGTAATTCTAACGTCCAGTCATTTTCCGGTACTCCCGTAATGATTTGCCGGGAACCTATCTTCCATGATGTACCAACAAAGCTATTTTCAATCCAAAGGTTATCATTATTGGAAGAAAGAGAGATACCTACTTCTGCATTCTGTACAAATATTGCAGGATTGGGCTTTACTTTCCGGTGCATGATCTGACGCTGATCGTACACCCTATTTTGTAAAGTAACAGTTGAGGAAAGTAGTTCACGACTCGTGCCGTAGTGGTAGAATTCTCCACCGGGTAATGGCAATATAGCTACAGACAACCTATTCAACTCATCATCAGTAATGCGTGGATGATTACCAAGGGATAAACCGAAATCTGAATACAAGTCATAGTACTTTAAATCAGAACCCGAGCCATCTTTCAGCGAACGCTTCATCAATAACTCTACAGCCCGATCACTCAGTAACCAGATTCCTATATCCATCAGGAAGAGATGAGTCTTGGAAAGATTCTCCAGTTCCTGCAATGACGGTTTCTGCAACATAAAATCCAATGCTTCCGGTTGTTTCCGGTCAGAAACAAACACTCCATGATGTGTCGCTAATACCGGATCTACCCAAAGTCCGTAACATACCACATCTGCATCCGGTATTTCCTGCAAAGGTTTCTCAGCACGAATATACACATCTCCACTCGCAATCAAAGTACGCAGTTTTTCCGGTGCCTGTTCCATGATTTTCTCATAAAGTGGAACTTGCAAAGACAATAAATTCTGTCCCAACTTCTGTCCACGTGCCCAGCGAAATACAGGTATCGGAGTTAATATTTTCCCGGAGGGAGCGTATCCAGGGAGGCGGCGGCTTTGTCCACCGGCATGCAGCAGAATACGTTTCTCTGTTGAGTGTTCTGTTTGTTGGTTTCTATACCATTCCCGCAGAAGCCAAGTGGTTCCACCACCCGACCCCAGTTTCATCCCTATAGGGTCAGATGTACAAAACCATTCCGTACGGTCTACATTTTCCAGTTCATAGAATGCCGACACAAGATTAGGCGGCAAGGATAATAATTTTTGCATATTCAATTGCTATAATGCTTAATATATTAGCTGCAAATTAAAGCAATCTTAAGCAAAATCCACGAAAAATTTTAATATTTTTGAAGATGGAGATAAAATTATCTCCATCTTCTATTTTTCCAGCAAACCCACTATTTGTTGTAAGAGTTCAGGCATCTCATGAGTAGTACTTTTGATCGCAGTGATTTGTTCTTTTCCTTCTGCAGTCAATGAAAAATGCATTTGGCGCTTATCCACTTTACCAATAATACGGGCTATTAACTTCTTTTCTTCGACAGAACGTATCAACTTGGAAGTATTAGAACAAGTTAATCCCAAGGCTTCTGCTATTTCCCCGGAAGTAAGCCGGGGAGTATTCAGAAGTGTACAGAGCAACATTCCTTCATTCAGCGAAAGATTGTATTGCTGCATAAATTGGGTTTCAAACTCAGCTATCGCCCGGTAAACATCACGTATTTTACATAAGTCTTCCATATATTTTTCTTCTTTATTTGTTAAATAACAAATAACTATATGAAAAGGTTGACATTGGCTTTATCTGCGCGCTCCATGTAAGTTGCAACACCACCGATAGTTACCTCATCCAACAACTCTTCACGACAGATTCCCATCATGTCCATAGACATCTGACAGGCTATAAATTCCACTCCTTGAGCAAGCGCCTGCGAACGAAGTGATTCCAAAGAATCTACCCCTTTACGCTTCATTAAAAAGCGCATCATGCGACTTCCCATACCGAACATATTCATCTGAGACAATTTCAGTTTCAAAGAACTGGAAGGAAGCATCATACCGAACATCCTGCCGAAAATATCTTTCTTTACTTTCGGTTTCTGCATTTTTTTCAAAACATTTAATCCCCAGAAAGTGAAGAATACCGTAACTTTTTGCCCGGTTGCCGCAGCCCCGTTTGCCAATACAAAAGTAGCTAAAGCTTTATCCAAATCATCACTAAAAAGGATCAATGTTTTTCCCCTACCCGCTACTACAGTTCCGGTGGAAGAAGGGCAGACCATATTCGAATTACCTTTTTCTATAACTACCGTATAGCGTCCTTTATCCTCATGGCTCCCCACCAAACGATTACCCGTCGTATCACACCAGGCAGAAGCATCACGTGCAAATCCGGCATCAGTTGCCACAATCTCCACCTGTTCTCCCGGTTCAAGAGTATCCATTGCCTTCTTCACTTGCATGATAGGTCCCGGACATTGTAAACCACAGGCATTGATTTTCAATGGTTCTTTAGATGAACCTCCAGCTGATAATATAGAATCGGATTGCACAACAGTTCCCGAAGTTTCAGTAGAGCCAAAAGTTACGCGAGCATCAACTGAAGCAGCCGCTATAGAAGGTATCGGTACCGGAACAACCGCAGCAGAATACAGTTTGTATCCTCCCGAAAGATTACGCACATTCTTATATCCATTTCCCATCAGGATACGCTGTGCCAGATATCCACGCAAACCTACAGCACAAAACAATACAATGGGCTTGTCAGTAGGAACTTCGAGCATACGCTCTCTTAAATCATCCAACGGAATATTAATTGCTCCCGGAATAGTTCCAAAAGAGAATTCTTCAGCCGTACGGGTATCTATTAACATTACTTCATTCTTATGCTGTACCAGTTCTCGCCAAGTTACGACAGGCATTGCACCACTGATAATATTAGAAGCAACATATCCGGCAATAGCAATAGGATCTTTTGCAGAAGAAAACGGAGGAGCGTAAGTATGCTCCGTTTCCATCAAGTCATATACCGTTCCACCACGCTTGATCAAGCCGGCAATCTGGTCAATACGTTTGTCCACACCCTCATAACCAATACCCTGCGCGCCATATAATTTTCCCGTAATAGGATGAAATGTTAATTTTAAAGTCAAGGGTAATGCATCCGGATAGTACCCTGCATGAGAAGACGAATGAGTAACAGAACTTTGATATTCCATCTCCCATTGTTTCAGACGCTTAGCAGCAAGTCCCGTAGAAGCAACCGTCATATCAAATACTTTTGCGATGGAAGTACCGATAGCACCTTCGTAAGCAACCTTATTACCAAATACCATATTATCAGCCACAATACGTCCCTGACGATTAGCCGGATTTGCCAGATAATTCAACCACGGTTTCCCGGTCAATGGATGCGGATATTCAATAGCATCCCCTACAGCATAAATATCTTTTGCAGAAGTTTCCAGATATTCATTTACCCAGATACCACCTGCTTCACCTATCTTCAGTCCGGCTTGTTTAGCCAAAGCCGTTGCAGGGCGCACTCCGATAGAAAGCAATACCATATCTGCCGGAATCGTTTTTCCACTTTTCAAAAAGACGGTAATACCTTGTTCTGTACGCTGGAAATGAGTTACTCCTTCTTCCAGATAGAGCGACACACCTTTCTGTATCAAATGTTGATGAACAGGCGCAGCCATCGAAAAATCAATAGGCGCCATTACTTGATTACCCATTTCCACAACAGATACAGCAACTCCGGCATGATGCAAATTTTCTGCCATCTCCAGTCCAATAAAGCCTGCACCTACTACAACCGCTCGCTTTACGGAGTTTTCCGTAAGATAAGACTTTATATGATCGGTATCTTCAACATTACGGAGAGTGAAAATTCCTTCAGAATCGATACCTTCCAGTGGTGGTCGAACAGGTGTAGCACCCGGAGACAACAAAAGTTTATCATAGGTTTCTTCATATTCGCGACCGTCTGCAGTGCGAACAGTAATCGTTTTATCTTTAGGATGAATAGCGATAACTTCATTCTCCACACGTACATCTACACGAAAGCGTTGGCCGAAAGAAGTCGGCGTTTGCACCAGCAATTTCTCACGCTCTGCGATGACACCACCTATATAATAAGGCAAGCCGCAATTTGCATACGAAATGTATTTCCCTTTCTCAAATAAAAGAATATCAGATTTCTCATCAACTCTTCTTAAACGTGCCGCCGCCGTAGCTCCCCCGGCAACACCTCCAATAATTATATACTTCATACTTCTTTATTTTAGTTTTGATAGTGCAAAGAAAAGAATATTTTCTAAAACAAAATAATTTCCAATAGAAAATAATGTTAAATCACAATACAACAACAAAATAGCGCACATTAAGTCCATTAGAAACATACTACATATTCAAAGAGAGAAAGTTCATATACCCTTAATTTAGGTGCATAAGAAGAGACACAGACATCTGGTTTGAGGCTAATTTACAGGCTCAAACACCACACTTATATATTAAAAAGAAAATATTACCAGCCTAATGCGGCAAAGCCGGCGGATGTATACCACTCAATAGAGCGATATGCTTTATCAGTAACAGTATTAGATACTGAAGGAATATAGCAGGACACTCCATTAGTGCCTTCCATAGAAAACATTTTCTGGATAACACCAGAAAAGTTCATAGAAGTAGTCGCCCAATATACTACAGCGGCATCAAAAGCCTGCCTCCACGTTAGATAACCACCATTAACAGTGATTTTTTTCATCATATTTGCCATATCATAATAACCTACATGACCATCCTGAAATCCATCAGAACCACGACGTTTATCATAATCAAAAATCAAACTGCGCAATTGCGCATTATCAACTGATCCAGGCAAAACCTGTTTCGTTATTCTTGCCAGATCAACCAATTTATCAGTTCTCAGCGCACACACAGAGGCACCCGCTGTCCAATTACTATTTGACAAGCCTTTACCTTCATCATATTTAGCCGCATAAGGTTCATAATAAGCCTTAGCAATATTCACTGCCGCATTCTCAGCAGAAAACATAGCGGGAACAACTGCATCATACGAAGCACCAGGACCTGGAATTTCAGTCGGAGAACCTATACAATAATCCGTATAATCACGCAACTCATAGGCAACCTCCACTGCTTGCATGAAACAAGCATCGAACAATATAAAATCAAAATGAGGAGCAGACTTTAATATCTCAACAAATTCAGAGATATTCATTCTGTTATCACCATTACCTTTATCCTGGCCTACCCAACGAGTACCAGCACGCAACGGATAAGGTAGCCACCCATCACCATGTGACCAATAAACCAATCCATAACTGTCAGCCTGATATTTGGAATTCGAAAAGACTTTTGCAAAAACTTCCTGCGTTTCAGATACACCTACAGAGTTACGACTTCCATAAGTTTCCACTACCGTTTCCACTACTGCCCCCTTTTCATTCTTCAGCTCAAGTAGACGAGGAGATTTACCATCATCTATATAAACCAGAAAATGCACATTAGAATCTTGAACTTTCGCCATACCCGCTTTCATCTCCGCTAAATCCAAAGAAGCAAATGAAGCAAGGGTATTATCCGCCGCAATATATGCAAGAATCGTACGAGTTCCTTTGAGAAGCGCAGCCGGCTCAACAGTCACTTTACAGGAAGCAGTCATCGCACCATCCTCTGTTACAGCTACAATGGTAGTACTTCCGGCCTTTAAAGCCGTAACCTTACCATTTACATCAACCATCGCTACACTTTCGTCATTCGAAACCCAAGCGACTTTTTTGTTTGTAGCATCGTCCGGCGTAATGATGACTTGCAAGCTTTCACTTTGCCCTTCTATTAGTGAAAGAGTGCTTTTATTCAATGCAACATCGGTTACAGGTATCTCAGGTTCCACAGCCCCATCACCACAAGTAACAGTACATGTTGCAACCTCCGCACCATCTTCCGTAATCACCACTACAACTACAGTTCCAGTTGCCTGGGCTGTCACTTTTCCACTTGCATTCACCGTAGCCACACTAGTATCGCTAGATTTCCAGGTAACCTTTTTGTTTGTAGCATTATCCGGAATAACAGTAGCTATCAAACTCTCACTTTCCCCTTCATCTAACGCAAGGGCAGTCTTATTCAATGACACACCTGTTACAGGAACAACATCCGGTTCTATATCATCGTCAACACATGCAATCAGCAATGTAGAAAGACAAACCCACAAAAAGAAGTAAAGTTTCGTTTTCATGACTACGGTCTATTATTTAAGTAAATTCCTTAAGTTCTTAAGGAAATAAAGCAAATTACTCTTCCGGCTTCTTGAATCGGAAAGCTTCAGGAGCAATAGGCATCAATACTATCGTTTTATTCTTCTTATACTTGCTCTTCACTTTTGCAGCCTCCTTTTCTAACTTCTTCTTGTTTTCAGAAAAGTAGATCATACACGTATAATCAAGAGATTTCAAATCATATTCCAAATAATTCTTCAACTGATACGTATAAAGATCACGCTTAGGCAAGAAGCCACCTTTATCCAGCTTCACACTGTCCAACACCTGAATATCAGTAAAATACACTACTGTGTCGTTGAAAGAGGCAGCAACACCAAATGCATACACAGCTTTTTCTCCTTTACCCTTCTTGAATGAGAATGCTGAACATACCATAAAAACTAAAGCTACAGCAAAAAGTATACGAACGTATTTCATAATCTGTTTTTTATTATATATTGTTGGCGACAAAGATAATGCAAACCGAGAGCAAAATAAAAAGAATTCATTCATTTTTTATGCTGAGATACAGCTTATCTTCACTTTTATAATAATGATAACAAAAAAACCGGTGATCAGATCATGACCTACCGGTTTTTAATTCCTTCTATTTGTCGGAAATTGATATTTCTTACTTATCCTAAATAAGACTTGAGCAATTTACTACGATTACTTTGTCTTAATCTTCTAATTGCTTTTTCCTTAATCTGGCGTACACGTTCACGGGTTAAACCGAATTTGTCGCCGATTTCTTCTAATGTCATTTCTTGTTGTCCGATACCGAAAAACATCTGTATGATTTCTTTTTCCCTATCGGTTAACGTAGAAAGTGCTCTATCAATTTCCCTCGCAAGAGACTCGTTCACCAAAGAGCGATCCGCCATAGGAGAGTCGTCGTTCACCAACACATCCAGCAAGCTGTTGTCTTCTCCTTCTACAAAAGGTGCGTCCACCGAAATGTGGCGTCCGGATACCTTCAGCGTATCGGAGATTTTATCAACAGGGATTTCCAGTTCATCTGCCAACTCCTCGGGAGACGGGCGACGTTCATTTTCCTGTTCGAACTTGGAGAATGCTTTGCTGATTTTATTCAGCGAGCCTACCTGATTCAACGGAAGACGCACGATACGCGACTGCTCTGCCAAAGCCTGCAAAATGGACTGACGTATCCACCATACTGCATAACTGATGAATTTGAAACCACGTGTTTCATCGAACTTTTCGGCGGCCTTGATCAGTCCTAAATTACCCTCGTTAATCAAGTCGGGCAAACTCAAACCTTGGTTCTGGTACTGCTTGGCCACAGATACAACGAAACGCAGATTGGCACGTGTCAACTTCTCCAGTGCGATACGGTCACCCTTGCGGATGCGTTGAGCGAGCTCTACCTCCTCCTCGACAGTTATGAGGTCTTCGCGACCGATTTCCTGCAAATACTTGTCAAGAGAAGCGCTCTCTCTGTTAGTGATACTTTTGGTAATCTTTAGTTGTCTCA
>ENA-OYWH01000041-OYWH01000041.1-human-gut-metagenome-genome-assembly--contig:-NODE-41-length-99936-cov-12.425176_pt1 | contig 99936 bp, 105 predicted proteins | sample MGYA00244168_ERZ653393 | MGnify/ENA primary metagenome ERZ653393 (study PRJEB26926, sample SAMN06165164) | human gut metagenome | biome: ENVO:00009003; feature: ENVO:2100002; material: ENVO:00002003...
CGAGATCTAGTACGGTCTCGTGGGCTCGGAGATGTGTATAAGAGACAGATTCTGGGTGGAGGTGTATCTGTTGCATCCACCGTTGGAATAACTGTAGGTATTTTCGGGACCATTGTATATAAATTTTACAGAAAGCTTCGTTTCGGAATATCTATGTTTGACTAAGTTTGAAAGGATGAATAATAATATGTTAGGTAATATAACAGTAGGTATCGTCATTGTTCTTGCTGTTGCTGCCTGTGGACTTGGTGTGTGGCTTGACAGAGCCAAGTCAGACAGCCAGGACAACAACACAGATGCACAGCCTAAGAATTAAATGATAAAGGCGGTCACATCAGATTATGTTCTGATATGACCGCTTTTCTTACCATTTTTACACGCTTTCACGGTATCTGTTTAGCAAATCTTCAATTCTCATATTAATATTTTCAGGAAATGTTGCATCATTTCCGATTTTAACCCACAAATCAATGTTCTTATATTTCTTCTCTCCCATTGTATTATGTCTGTCCTGCTTCGAAGATACTTCTATCTTTACCATTGCACGCTTCTGCTCAAGTATCGGAATAAGCACATAATATAATCTGTCATCTTTAAATGATATGTATCCCGCTTCTTTTCCCGAACGAGTCATTAAATACAGTCTGTGCTTTTTTATTCCTGCCGGAAACAGCTTCATTCCAGCTTTGATAAATCCAGATTCAGGTAACATTTCAAGCATTGCTCCGACATAAAATACATTTGCAGCATCATCAATTGATGTAAGAATATTTCCCAATGTATCTGATGTTGCAGTAAACTGCTGTGCTAACAGATATGCAAGTTCTGCCTGATATATGATTTTGTATTCTGAATCATGCACTCTTCCTGTTTCTTCATCAATTCTGTTAAGAAGTTCCTCACTACATTCATATATACTGCGCAGAAACAACCTAAAATCCTCATCTGGCATCCACATATATCTGCCTCGTGCAACCTTAAATCTTCCAATGTTGTTGCCATTGTAATCTTCAGCATAATGATACACATTGCGTTGGCAAAAGGCATGTTCATTCTCTGGAGCTGTAAAATCATATTCTTCATTTTCCTGATCAGTGCCATAATATTTCTCATCATATTCGGAATATTTATAATCATATTTATAGTTACTCTTCAATGATTCCTGCCCAGTCTGATTGAAAAGAACAGTATATGCTTCATTAATTTCATATGCACTGTATCTATATACATTTTCTTTGTTTGATTTATCTCTGTTTAGCACAGCATCCGGATGCACCATATGCATAAGCCGTCTGTACCGCTTCTTCAATTCCATCTTAGTAATATCTGATCTGACATCAAATATTTTATATGCCTGCTGAACCGTCATAAATACTGTATTCCTTCTACATTTTTTCTAAGTTATCATACACCATTTTTAAAAATTTTACTATTTTTATTATTCCTGTTGACAGTTATATTGTTATAGTGTACTATTGTGCTAGTGCACAGGTACGCGTCATGTGCACATTACCTATTACAGGAGGAGGGATTATGGACTATAAGGCTAATATACCAATTTATCTTCAGGTAATCGATGATATTAAAAAAAGAATTCTTACCGGTGAGATTAAGCTTGGCGACAAGCTTCCATCAACCAGGGAACTTGCCGTACAGTACACGGTCAATCCTAACACTGCTGCAAGAATATACAATGAACTTGAACAGTGTGGTCTGTGCTATACCAAAAGAGGTCTTGGCACATTTGTATCAGAGGATGTGCATCTGATTGATACATTAAAGGCAGAACTTTCCAGTGAAATGATTGAGACTTTCGTTTCCGGAATGACAAGCCTTGGTTTTTCTAAAGATGAGATTATTAATCTCATTAAGAATTATCACGAATAAAATATGGAGGGATTTAATTATGCTGCAATGTAAAAATGTTACTAAAAAGTATATGAAGATGACTGCCGTTAATGGTGTTTCCATCGACTTCATGCCTGGCAGAATATACGCTCTGCTCGGCTCTAACGGAAGCGGTAAAACAACTTTAATGAAGATGATAGCAGGTCTGGTAAAACCCACTTCCGGGGACATCACTCTTTCAGGTGTTCCAATAGGAGTAGAAACTAAGAAACACATAGCTTATATGCCTACTGAAAGTTATTTTTATAACTATATGAGCTGTGCTGATATTGGAAAATATTATGCTGATTTCTTTGAGGATTTCTCACTTGACCAGTACTACAACTATCTTAATGAGATGAAGCTTACGCCTGACATGAAAGCCAGCAAGATGTCATCAGGAATGATGGCTAAACTTAAGCTTGCTGTTAATCTTTCAAGAAATGCATCTGTTATTATGCTTGATGAACCACTTAACGGTGTTGATATTGTTGCAAGAGAGCAGGTTATCAATGCGGTAATCAGCAAGGCTTCACCTGATAAGATTATCATCATGTCGAGCCACCTTGTTGATGAGCTTGAAGCTGTTATTGACTACGCAGTATTTATCAAAGACGGTGTGATTGTTTCACAGGGAGATGCTGAAAATTTACGAACAGCTTCGGGCATGTCAATCGTTGACCAGTACAAACGCATTTATGCATATTAAAAGGGGGAATCTTCAATGTTAAAATTAACAAAATACGAATTGAGAAAGAATCTTCTCGGTATAGGAATCGTGGCAGGTATTATCTGTGTACTTCAGGCTCTGTTTATGTTTTTCTGCCTGACTGAAAATCTTAACTATACAAGCCTTTTCGGAGGACTTTTAATAATAGCTGCCTCTGTAAGTTATTTTATTGTATTTATATTTGGAGTTGTAACATATTATAGAGAACTTTCAAGCAAAAGCAGTTACCTGATATTCATGACACCTAATTCATCTCTTAGCATAATTACATCAAAGCTGCTCTATACACTGATTATTGGAATAGGAATTTCAGCAATATTCATCGGCTTTGGAGTTCTTGATATATTCATGATGGCTGGTGTCTTTGGTGACCTGGCTGACGCACTCAAGAATTTCTCAGAAATGTTAAAGATTATGGGTATTGATGTTGTCAACATAATTATTAATATTGTAGCTGGAATAATATCATTCCTTATAACTTTCTTCTTCCTTATATCACTTGCATACTTTGCCATAACACTATCTTCAACTGCCTTGCAGAACAAGAAGATTAAAGGATTTATCTCAGTTGTATTATTCTGTGTCCTTGCATATGCAACAATTAAGATTTCTTCTTTGTTGCCTGAACTTTATAAGAATCCAGACAGCTTATCCCAGGCATTAATGTCAAGCCTTCCAGCTACCATATTCCAGTTATTAATGGTGGTTGCATGCACATTCGGAAGTGCTGTGCTTCTTGATAAGAAGGTAAGTCTGTAATCATATTCTTATTGAATGAAATGTTGACTGTTTACATTTTTTTGGGATGATACATTTCACTGTCTCTGGATAAGTGACAAAACCTACCAAAAGCTTCATGGTATTTAATTGTGTAGGTTTAATTCTTACAAATACATATGAATTTTACTTAAAAGACCTACCAACTTGATGTTCTCATCGAATATAGTAGGTCTTTTTATAATTATTCTATTGTTCAAAGACAGATTTCATCTCCAAAACACCTACTAAATTTCAGATATCATTCTATCTAGTAGGTTTCCAGACCTTACATGCCATACATCTCACATCCAATGGACCTACTAATATCCTAATATCTCTCTATCTAGTAGGTTTCCAGCTCTTACCAACAAAATATATCCTTAATTTTATCTATGCTCTTCATTCTTAATTGCCTCCCAGAGGTTTTTCTCAACTTTGCCTGCCATAACAGATAGTGTCTGCACCTCTTCTTCACTGAATCCATTATATATAACATTATCAATTCTGTTAAATATCCTGATAACTTCATCAGCCTTCTGGCTGCCATAATCAGTAAGTAACACATTCCACGACCTTCTGCTTGCCGGATTATTTTCTCTCTTTAACAGACCATCCTTTTCCATTCTGTCTAATGTTCTTGACATCGTAGTTACATCCATAAGGCAAGCATCCGCCAGCTCTTTCTGATTCATAATCCCATGTTCTCTTAATTCCTTAAGAATTCTTGGCTGCCCCTGGCCAACTGTAAGCCCAAGTTCAATAAAAAATGGCCTTATCAGCCGTCTTCGAAGCATTTCAATATCAAAGAACACATTTTTAATTTCATTATCCATAATTACATTTCCCCTCTTAAGCACTGATTTCATGCGGTATACAATACTTTCTAATCAAGCTCAAACTGTCCTGTATACAACTGATAATATCTGCCCTTCTGCTCAAGCAGTTCATCGTGACTGCCTCGCTCGATTACCTCGCCCTTTTCAAGAACCATTATGGCATTAGAATTTCTTACTGTCGAAAGTCTGTGAGCGATAACAAATACTGTTCTTCCCTCCATTATTGCGTCCATGCCATTCTCAATAAGCCGCTCAGTTCGTGTATCAATCGAGCTTGTCGCCTCATCTAGAATAAGCACCGGCGGCTTGGCAATCGCTGCTCTCGCGATAGCAAGAAGCTGTCTCTGTCCCTGCGAAAGATTGCTGCCATCAGCAGTAAGCATCGTGTCATACCCCCGCGGAAGTCTTGTTATAAATGAATCAGCATTAGCAATCTTAGCTGCTTCCCTGATTTCCTCGTCAGTTGCATCAAGCTTTCCATATCTTATATTATCTGCAATAGTTCCTGTGAACAAATGTGTATCCTGAATTACCATTGCAAGTGAACGCCTCAGGTCGTCTTTCTCAATATTCATTACATCAATGCCGTCATAAGTAATCGTACCTGACTGGATATCGTAAAATCTGTTTATAAGATTAACAATAGTAGTCTTTCCCGCTCCTGTCGAACCAACAAATGCTATCTTCTGTCCTGGCTTTGCAAACAACGAAATCTTGTTAAGTACCCTCTTTTCAGGCACATATCCGAACACAACATCATTAAATCTTACATCACCCTTAAGCTCAATAAGCTCCCCTGCCGGCAGCTTCCATGCAAAAAATCCTGTCTTATCAGAAGTTTCTGTAAGGGTATTATCCGCATTTTTAATGACATTGCACAAAGTTACTTTCCCTTCGTCAGGCTCCTCTGCCTCATCCATCATGTCAAATATTCTCTCAGCTCCCGAAAGCGCTGAAAGTATGAAATTAACCTGCTGTGTGAACTGGTTTAATGGCATGGCACTCTGTCTTACATACACAAGATATGCAGATATGCTGCCAAGGTCCATGATTCCTTTTATTACAAATATGCCTCCAACGCAGGCAGAAAGCGCATAATTGAAATATGACAGACTTACAATTACCGGGATAAGCATGCCTGAATATGCAAGTGCATTAGTCGATTCCTTTCTAAAGCTCTCATTCATCTCACAGAATTTTTCAAAATTCTTCTGCTCATGGTTAAATACTTTTTCAACCTTCTGACCTGCCATCATTTCTTGAACAAAACCGTTGATATTGCCAAGCTCCTTCTGCTGTCTGTGATAATATTTCTTGCTGCGTTTACCATTGTATTTGATAAATATGAACATAAGAATAAGAAAAACAACAACAATAATAGTCAGCCTTACACTTAATACCAGCATCATAGTTATAGTTCCAAAAAGCGTAAGAAAGCTCTGTATTACCATGGCAAAACTATTGTTCATTGCTTCCTGAACCGTATCAACATCATTAGTGAAATGACTCATAATCTCACCATGTGTATTATTATCAAAATATTTTAACGGAAGCTTCTGTGTGTGCTTAAAAAGGTCCATTCGAATCTCGCTTACTACCTTCTGGGAAGTATGCACCATAAGCCTGTTGTAGCCAAGCGTTGAGAGCGCACCGCACGCATACATGACACCCATTCCGCACACAGCAATGATAAGCCCCTTCATATTGCCCGGCACGATAAAATTATTAACTACAGGCTTTATTAAAAATGTTCCCATAATTCCTGCACCTGCACTTATAAATACAAGAATTGCTATAAGCAGGAATGCCCATTTGTAATGACCCAGATATGTAAGGATATGCTTAACAGTCTTTTTCGTATCTTTAGGTCTTTTATATCCAACATACTTAGCCATTAAAGATCAGCTCCTTCCTTCTGTGATTCATATATTTCCTGATATATCTTATTAGTCCTTAACAGACTTTCGTGTGTTCCGATTGCGTCCACACGACCGCCGTCCATAATAATTATCTGGTCTGCATGACACACTGACGATATTCTCTGGGCAATTATAATCTTAGTCATATCAGGAAGCTTCTTTGCAAGTGCATTTCTTATCTTTCCTTCTGTTGCAGTATCAACCGCACTCGTTGAATCATCAAGAATAAGAACCTTCGGCTTCTTTAATATTGCTCTTGCAATACATATTCTCTGCTTCTGTCCGCCTGATACATTAACACCTTCCTGTCCCATCTCTGCATCAAGTCCTCCAGGAAGCCTGTCTATGAATTCATCAACACACGCTATGCTGCATGCCTCTTTAATCTCATCCAGAGTCGCATTTTCATCGCCCCATCTTAAGTTATCAATAAGCGAGCCTGAAAACAGCGTATTCTTCTGCAATACAACTGAGATTGCATCTCTTAAATGTCTTACCGGGTATTCCTTAACATTTATTCCATCTATCTTAATCTCGCCCTTAGTTGCATCATAGAGTCTTGGAATAAGCTGGATAAGCGTCGTCTTTGATGAACCTGTCTGACCGATTATTCCGACTGTCTGTCCTGCATTAATGTGAAATGAAACATCTGACAGCACATATTCTTTGGCGGTATCCTTATATTTAAACCAGACATGGTTAAATTCAATCTCACCCTTCTTAACTTCAATGTCCTTTGCATTCTCATCAGTTATATCAATCGGCTCGTCAATTACCTTCATAATTCTTTCTGCCGAAGCAAGTGACCTTGTCATAAGAAGGAACACATTTGACATCATCATAAGTGAATTAAGTATCAGAAGAACATAGCTCAAGAAAGAAGTAAGCTGTCCAATCATCATCTGTCCAGAATTAATCAGTCTTCCACCAATAAGAAGAATCCCAAGAATTGTAGAATACATAACGAACTGCATAGCAGGCATGTTAAGCACAGCTATTCCAAATGCTTTCTCTGATTCATTTTTCAGATTGTCATTAACGTGTCCGAATTTTTCAATTTCGTAATCACCACGCACATATGATTTAACAACTCTTACTGCTGTAAGATTCTCCTCTATACACCTGTTTACAAGGTCGACTGCTCCCTGCATTCTTCCATATCGTGGACCAACATTAATGATTATTATGATGAGCAGGACTGCCAGAACTGGCAGTGCTACAAGAAAGACCAGCGCCAGTGTTGAATTAATCTGGAATGCCAGAGTCGTTGCAAATATCATCATTACCGGACTTCGTCCAAATGGACGCATTCCTGTCGATACAGCATTCTGAATATTAGTTACATCACTTGTGAGTCGTGTAACCAATGACGAAACACTGAAATGGTCTATATTAGAAAATGAATAAGACTGGAGTTTATCGTACTCAGCCTTTCTTATATTAGCACCCAGTCCCTGACCTGCAAGTGCAGAAAATCTTGCACTCCCCACACCTAATATAAGCGCAGCAACTGCACATACAGCCATCTGGATACCTTTGTTTATTATATATGGAACATCTGAATTGGTCACACCTATATCAATCAGGTCAGCCATCAGCTTAGGTACCATAATCTCAAGCACAACTTCAACACCTATACATATAAGCGCCAGCCATGCGTATTTCTTATATTCTTTCATATAAGAAAAAATTCTTCTCAACATTACTTGCACCTCCAATTGTTGCATATACAACTATTGTATTTCCAAGTTCAAGCAATGTCAAGAAGACACTTTTATAATTATTTTACATTTTTCTTATATACTATATAAGAAATTACTGATGTAATCACTTCGGTAATCCAAAAAGCATGCCATACACCAACTGCACCTGTTATCCTTGACATAACGAATGCAACCGGAATTATTACCACAACATATCTGCACACAGATATGATAAGTGATGGAAATCCTTTTCCAAGTCCTTCAAGTGCCCCCGCCGAAGTAACTGATACAGTTGATACAATAAATCCGGTACTTATGATTCTTAATGCTGTCTCTCCTGCATTTATTGTGTCTGGATTACTTGTAAACAGACCGATAAGTGAACCCGGTATTGCAAGACAGAGAATTGTACCTGCTGCCATAATAGCAAATATAAGTACCATTGATGTCTTATATATCTTTCTTACTCTCTCATGCTCCCCTGCTCCGTAATTATAGCCCATAAGCGGTCTCATACCCTGTACAACTCCGTTGGCTGGCAGATAAAGGAATGTCTGCAGCTTGTAATACACGCCAAGCACGAATACATACGCAGCCGAGTAAGCCGCAAGTATTACATTAAGCACTGATATAAGAATAGATGGAAGTGCTAGGCTTAAGCTTGCCGGCATACCGATAGAATAAAGTCTCTTTGCCATTGAACCTTCTATCCTCATCTCTGATTTTCTGAATTTAACCGGAATAGGCTTAACAATATATATTATGATATATAGCACAGCTGCCGAAGTCTGACCTATTCCTGTCGCAAGTGCAGCGCCCTCAATTCCCATTGAAGGAAATGGGCCTATTCCGAATATCATCATCGGGTCAAGCACAATATTAACTATACAGCCTGTCATAAGACAGACCATAGAAGCATTCATTCTTCCAACTGCCTGAAACACCTTCTCAAACATAAGCTCAATTCCAAGCATTATTGAAAATGCAAATGCAATATTGGAATATTTAAGTCCCAGTGAAACTATCTCTGCGTCCTTTGTAAACATTTTTAAAAATACCGGCATGCCTGCTATGCATATCACAGTAAGCACAACAGCGTGTATGCAGCTTAAGAGCATGCCCTGACTGGCTGCCTTGTCTGCCTGCTTCTGATTCTGTGCACCCATAAAAAATGATATGACTGCATTAATTCCTATTGCAAATCCTATCATAACCGAGCTTATAAGATTCTGTACCGGAAATACAAGTGACAAGGCTGTCATCGCATTTTCACTTATCTTAGCAACAAAGAAGCTGTCAACAATGTTGTACAATGAATTAACCATCATTGATATTACCATTGGAAGCGACATTTTTAATAACAATGGGAGTATCTTCTGCTCCTTCATATATGTCTGATTCATATTATCTACCTGTCCTTTTCGTAAAAAAAGAGCCATCGAGTGGCTCTTTTTTAATGATACACGATAATATTTAATTATTCAACCAGATTCTTTCTCGTATACATAAGCAGTTCCATTATAAGTATCAGTGGCATTGTGAATATGCACCATACTGATTCTCTTAATGCTTCAAGCATACAGATTCTTACTATCGTTCCCCTTCTCATCCCCAGACCATGAAGCAGCTTATATCTTTCTTTTCTGCGTTCAATCCTGTTTCTTACAATGATTGCCATTATAAGAAGCTGGATTACAACTGCCGCTGCTATTGTTATTCCATATTGAAGAATATTGTTGATAAGCTGTGTTCTGTATATATTCTTTGCGTCAACATTAGAACCATATGCAAGGTCATTATTCTCGAAGTACACTGACAGCTTGTTATTAGTTGCTGAAAATGCTGATGATAAATCATACTGTACACTCAACTGGTTATAATGCAGGCTGAAATCAAGGTCACCCGTCATCTCATCACCTGTCATTCTCTCCATAAGGTTTCGCTGGTTATCAACTGCCTGCTCTGCCAGTGACATTCCGGCAAGTGCTGTGTAATAACCATAATCGACCATTATTCCGTTGAAATCCTCTCTTACATCATTGGTTACTTTTATAACTGCTGCAACAGTTGGTGATACACATGCGTCAAATAATACTTCGTATCCGTCCAGAATCTGTTTATCATTAGTTTTATCATAACCACCTATACTGCTTCCCCCATGACCATCATAATCAACATACAGATTGATTTTACCGGAATTATTATATTTTTCATAAAATGCCTTATCATACGGATATACGTAATTTCCTGATGTCATATCGCTCTCAAGATGTATGTTTGGATCTACCGGCAGCTGATAATAATTATAATTAAGGGTATCACCTGCTTTTAGTGTGTCATCATATGTTCCGTCAGGGGCGTCCTGCAGGAATACTACAACCTGTCTGCCATTAACGAAATCATCATAATTTCTGTACTTTTTATCAATATATTTCTCAAGCTTATTATACAGTTCTTTAGTAGGATTAACATACTCTGTAGAATATATATAACGATACCCATAATCTGTAATTGGTGTATCTCTTCCGTAACCATTATCTGGTGAAATAGTATCCAGTCCCATCTTGTGGTAGTCCTGATTATCCCAGAACCATGTCCTTTCTGATTCAAATGCAGAATATGATATTGATTGTATTCCTCCGATATTATCAAGCTCTGCAAGGAATTCTTCGGTAAATCCATCAAGCAGATTGGTATTACCCCTTTTACAATATCTGTTAAGATAATTTACTAATAAAGGTTCCAGCATTATCAAATCTTCATCATTATATTTTATAGAATAGACAGGTCCTCCGTCATCTTTAAGTTTATTCTTTAATTCACCAAAACTTATATTGAATCTGTTTCGTTCTTTCCACGGATTATTTAAAAGCTCACTTCTTTCCTGGCTATAATCATCACCTTCCGGTATATTATAAAACCCTTTTACATACGCATAATAATATATATACATTTCATACACTGAATCTGTCGGGTCTAGATATCCATATATATCAGGAAGCGCATTGTTAGCCTTATATGCTGTATATGATTTTCTTATCATTAACGCTGAGAACACGAGTATTCCGCATATACATAATGCAAATGCCCTGAGTCCCACAGCCATAAATATGCCATCTCTTCTCATTAATCTCGAGCTTATTGTCCTGACAAGATTAGCTGGCTTAATGCGAGATGGCTTTCCTGCGACACTGACAGATTCATGTGTCCTGCTCTTAACTTTTTTCTTACCGCCTTTATGTTTTCTTAACCTGTTAGCGATAAGTCCCGCAAGTTCTTCTACCACAATTGCAGCAATTACTGAGCACACGCTCTTTATTATTATACCTGCAGTAATTTTATAGAAATGGAATCCATTATGAATCTCAAGTCCCTTTCCTATCGCAAATCCTGTGAGCAGTGCCAGAATAAGCCCCACAATACCTGCCGGAATAATTATAAGTGCATTCTCGATGATATACATTTTCCGCATCATGGACTTATCCATGCCAAGTCTTCTGAATCTCTGATATGCCGTCTTTCTTCTTCCCCTGTATTCAATAAGCTGGTACGAAAGTGCAAGTATTCCAATTACCATTACAACTATATACATGTATGCATACACGGCCGCCGAATTCCATGGCTGATAATCATATACTGCCGAATTGTATTCTGTCTCTGTCTTTGCATCCTCTTTAATCTTCTTATAAACAATAGCATAATCTGATGCCCTGACAGATTCTTTCAATGAATACAGATATGAATTCTTGCATTTTGTATTAAATGCTGAAAGCGCATTTTCAGTTACAACAGCTCCTGGCATCTTCTTACCGTATTTCCATATGCTTGTATAATTGGCAAATATACCTGACAAACGGAACTGTTTTTCGTGTCTTGCCTCATTGTTGTATACACTGTTTTCCTCGCAGTATCTGATTGTGATTGTCTCTCCTATCTCGCCTGTGTATCCCAATGACAGCAATGTATTCCAGTCCATTGCTATCTCATCATCTTCCTGTGGAAGATGACCTGCATTCAGTTTAAGCCTTCCCTGTTTAACAAATGCTTCGTCAAAGCTTCCAAGTATGTACCCTGTCATCTTCCAGTCTTTATTAAACATATCCACACATGTAACTGCCTTGACCGGCGCATTAAGATAAGCATGCTCACTTAAAGAATTATTAGGTTCTTTCGATGTCACTTCACATATAAACCAGTCCCCGAATCTTGATTTATTGGAAGACATCTGCCACTGATACATATTCTCCTGAAATATAAGTACCGCTGTAACAAAAAATACTGCCGCAAGCGTAGTACACGCTGCTTTGATAATCTGCGGCATACGCCTTTTTATACTCAACAGAGTAATCCCAAATACCGACATACGCAATCCCCCTTTCGTATGTACTTCTATGCTACTGGCACACACCATCTACAATAGTAATTATCTTATCCGCATAATCTGCCATCTGTCTGTCATGCGTAACCATAATTATCGTCTGATTGTGCTTCTGGCTTGCCTTGGATAACATCTGTGCAACTGTTCCTGCACTTCCCGCATCTAGATTGCCTGTCGGTACTGCTTTGTTAGTACAATCAATATATTGTGGTTATCCACACAGTTATCCTCTATATGTGGACAAAATAAAAGCAAGGCGGCGCATTGTCCGTCTTGCTTCTCTTTTACTCCAAAATTATCGACATTATTCTTCGATGTATTCAACCAGCTTCGGATCGCCGCTGATGAAATATCCATCAAGTGTCTTGTACATCGGCTTTCCGTCCACTTCCATCACATGTGTGACAATCTTTTCTGTGAATGCTGCTGCACCTCTGACAGCGTCATTGCTCCATGAAGGTGCTTTTCTGATCCTGATGCTACCATTGAACACCCTTCTGATCTTTCCTTTGATTCTTACCGCTGGCACGCCGTCAATGTTTTCTGTGACAGCTTCTTCAGCTGCTTTGATTTCTTCAGGCGTTGCAGTTCCGACCTGATTTCCGTCTGCATCGAATGTCGGCACGTTTCCGTCTGCATCTGTGTCCAGCGCGCCTTCAGGTACAGTGTCGGTCATTGTTGCCTGCTGCTGTTCCTGATCTGCCTGATCGGTTTCTGCATCGGTCTTCTTCTCCTGATCGGTCTGATCTGCGCTGTTGGTTGCCTGCTGCTCCTGACTGCCGTCTGTGGCTGTCTGTGGCGGCTCTGCTGGCGTTTCAACCTTTTCCCTGAAGTCTTTTACCACTTCGCCATTTTCATCAAATACAGCGGCTTTCACTTTCTCTGCTGCCTTCTCTGCTGCATCCAGTTTCTTGTATGGCTTATTTTTCTCTTTGTCGAATGTTTCGCCCATGAAGTATTCCATCGCGCTTCCTCCTTATTTCGCTGTGATGTATCTTGCGTTTACATATCCGTACTTCTTGCCCTTTGCTCCGTCAATATAGATGTAATACCACAATGCGCCGTTCGGTGCTTTTGCGCTTCCGCACACTCCGACTTCTGTGTTCTGCTTGATGCAAGGATATGACACAAGTTTGTCTGCATCTGGATCAGGCTGCTTTCTGACATTCAGTGCGCCTGTGTTCACATATCCAGTGAATGTCGCTGTCTTTGCTGTTCCGTATGGTACAGCTGGATTATTGCCTGATCCGCTTCCTGATCCGTTGCCGCCTGACACGTTGCATCCGTTTTCCAGTGCCATGATTGTGTGCTTGCCTGCTGCCACTGAAATATCGCCAGTCATAAGATTGTCGCCTGTGTCTGTGTACTTGCTTCCTGTGAGTTTTTCAAACTCTCCTGTTGCCATAATAGCATTGACCATGTTGCCTGTGTAAATATCCTTTGACACGCTGATTTCTGCGCATTTAAGCACTGGCGACATCATCGCACTGCAATCGGTTTCGCAAGGTGTTTTCAATGCTGTCGGATTCCAGCCGACCTTTTCAAGTTCTGTGTACAGTGAAGTTCTGTGTCCCTGACAATATCCGACATTGTCATTCGCGCACAGCTGCTTCATCGCTGTCGCCGCCTTCGCTGCCTTGTTTCTGTCCTTGAAACGAAGCACGACTGTCTGACCGAAGTCATACCAGTTTCCAGTCTTTACTTCACGACCTGTCTGATCGCCTTTCTGTCCTCCTGTTGCTTTTCCGTTTTCGTCAATACTAGCCCATCCGCATAATGTTCCCATGTTCTTTTCCTCCTGTTATTCTTCTGTTAATGCTGAAATGATAATGCAACCGATCACAAAGATATAAAATATCAATACCAGTGGGGCTGCTAATGATACCACGAAGGCGATCAGGAATGCTTTTAATATATACCCGATCCAGTCCTTCGCTGTTGGCGGCGGCTCAACCTCTGCGCCGTGATGTTTCGCTTCTTCCTTGTCGATCTCAACGCCTGCGATCAGCAATAGCATAATGATGACTACTGTCGCCATGAAGCAGATCGCGTATGATGTAATGTAAGCATGTAGCATTCCTTTTGACCTCCTGTCTTTTTATTTCGTCTGTATCTTCTGCGCCTGAAGCGCAGCTGCTACCGCTGCCGCTTCTCTTTCTTCAGGCGGCTTGACTGCTTCAGCAGCCTTCTGATTCTTTTTCAAAATAGCGTTCAGTTCTTCAACTGCCGCTTCAATCAGATCATCGACCATGTCTTTGTCGATCAGTCCTTCTGATATGTATTCCGTCAACTTCTGCTGTTGTGCCTGAAGTTGTTCCCACACCCATGACTTCTTGATTGTTCCTGTGCCGCTTCCCCATTCCTTTTCTGCCTTTGATACGATAGACAGAAGGCTTTCTTTTACCAGTTCCACGACTTTGTCTGCCTGTTCCTGAAGCTGCTTCTTTTGGTCTTCCTTTGACTGCTTCAGGAAGTTTCTGACCTTGATTCCGATGCCTGCCACAATCGCAATGATTGTCAGGATCATCGGCAAATTATCATAAATTGTTTTTAATATTAAAGCTGCATTTTTCATCCGTTCGCACCGCCTTCCTCGTTTTCACTTTCCTGCTTTCCTTTTTTGATTTTCTGCCAGTTCTCAATTCCTGCCTTTATCATGTACCCGAACACACCCATGCGAAGCACTTCTGATGTTTCGCTGATCAGTGTGGTCAGCACTGATGTGTCTGCGAAGTGCCAGATCGCTATTACTGAAAACAGTTCAATGATGATGTAAAGCAGCACGCAGACAACCACAACTTTTTTTGAAAACTCCATGATCCAGCTTGTCAGCGACTTCTTGCGTCTTTTCTTTCTTCTGCTTGCTGGTATTGTATAGCTGTACTTCTCCACGCGCTTTCCTCCTGTTACTCTTCGATGTACTGATGTGGATGTGATTCATCAATGATCTTGTCAATTCTATCCACACGCTTATGAAGCTGCTTCAGACTTTCCGATGCCCTGATGTAATACTCCCTGATCTCTTTCATTTCGTTTCTGTATGATCCCATTTCAGACTTCACTTCAATCATAGTATTCTGAATGTTTTCCAGTTTGGTCAGGATCGTTGCATCCTCTCTGGCTTCGTCCTGTGTGTCCTTCTTCACGTTTCTGTTGCGTGTACTGATTCCGAAGAAGATTGCAAACGCAATCGACACGCCTGAAAGTAACAATGATACTTCAATAGTCATTTTCTTTTTCCTCCGTCAAATATAATTGCGAAGTGCTGCTTCGATTGCATCGTTTTCGTCTTCTGCCCTTTTGCGCTTCCCGAATAGATCGTCAAGCCTGTCTGTGGCTTCGTCCTGCGTCTGTATCGCTTCGATTCCATGTTGCGCCATTATTTCTGCCTGTTCCCTGACAATGTCTGTCAGAAGCGTATTCACGGCGCACAGCCTGTCGATCAATTCAATCTGCGTCATTATTCTTCACTGGCTTCATACTCTTCGCCAGTAATTTCCTTGTATTCCTCTGCTGTTATGCCCTTTCCTGCTCTCTTCTCATTCAGCACAACCCAGCCTTTCAGTGTGTCTTTTGTGATATAGTCCATTTCCCACTTTTTCTTCAGCGAATCGAACTTTTTGCTGTGTACCTTTTCGGTTGTTTCTGTGTTTGTTCCTGTGCTTGTTTCTGCCATGCTTATACCTCCATCATTTCTTGCATCATTGCCACGTTCATTTCAATTGATGACATTGACTGCATGATCATCTTTGTTGCTGGACTTTCAAGCTCTGCCTGAAGTCTTGCATATTCTTCCTGTGTCATAGTCCTTTCGCTGTACACATAGACAGTGCGGTCTTTTTCTCCGTCAATGCCCTTCCTGATCTGCTCTGCGATGCTCTTTCGCTGATAGACCACTGTCGGGCTTGATGTCGTGTCCCACTCTGTCGGCTTGTCCATACTTTCTGACTGATACCATTCTGACATCATTGTTCTTCACTCCTTTCTTTGAATGCTTGCTGACTTTCTTTTTCAGTTGCTTTATATTGACATATGGCTTGATATGATCTTCATAAAAGCCATAAGTGTCCGTATGTGTAAACCAGCCCATTGATGCCAGCATTGCTGAAGCATCATACCAGTTGACTTTCTCTTTCTTTGCAATTCTGTGCGCCTTCTTTGTTGCACGCTTCAGGATTGATTTGCGAAGCGTTGTGCGATTGTAATGAAATACAAATCCCATGAAGTCTAGCGCGCCCTCTGGTCTTCGGTTTCTCTTTTCCTGTCTTCTTGTCAATGACTGGCGGTGCTTTCCTGTCGGGATATTCAAAACGGAACACTTGCCAGTTGTATTTGATTTTCTGATGCATTTCATTTTTCATATATTCCGACATAACATCTTTCAGTCTGTGAAGTTTCTTTTTGTTTCTTCCGAACGCAACAATGTCGTCCGCGTATCGAATTGAATGGTCAACGCCGCCCAGTTCCTTCCACTCTTCAACAATCTTGTGATCGAGTTCTTTATAATTCAGCTGCGTGAACCATTGTGAAGTCACGAACCCAAGCGGAAGCCCTGACAAAAATTCAGTATCTTTCCATTGTTCATCCTCGATCCATTCCCGATCAAATTCAGGTGGCTTCATTGTCGCTTCATGCTCCATGACTGTGCTGCACAATCTAACAAATCTTTCGTCTTTGATCACGCGTTTCAGCTTTGTTTCAATTACGCGAATGTCTTCTGTATCGAAGCAGTGTCTGACATCTGCCTTCAGGATATAGAACTTCTTTCCTTTATAGGCTTTTATCCACTTTTCAACTTGTTTCTTTCCACTGTGGCAACCTCTGTTCGGTATGCTTCCCAGTGCGTGTTCATATAGTCCATGAAGCACGATCGGTTGAAGCTGTTTTATGATGCAATGATGCACGACCTGTTCATACTGAAATTCAGGTTTTATGATTTCCCTGACCTTTCCGCAGCTATATTCGTTTATCAGCATCTTTTTATGTTCTGGCGGTTGATATGTTTCTTCTTCCAGCATTTTTTGAAGTGCTTTCACATGTTCCTGAAGACATTGCGGTTCAGGTCTGTCGTTTCCGACTTCTCTTTCTTCCTTCAGCACTCTGGCGACTTCGGGACGTGTCGTCTTGCGCTTTGCTGCATCGTGAAAACATTGTGTGATGTTTTCTTCTTTCAGCAATTCTTCAAATATATGTTTATATGTCTTCATTCAAAAGGTTTCCTTCTTAACACCTGTTGCACGTTCGTGGCTTTTGCCCTACTAGCACAACCCTTTCTTCGGTTTAACTTTCGCCAAGTGGCGCGGAATATCGTGTGCATTAGGTTATTGTCCCATGATTGTTAAGAGTGAGAGCCGCCGATGTTCCAATTCGCATTCGAAGCAGTGTTGTTCAAGTTGACGTAAGCACCGCAGTTCGCGCCGTTGTTGGTGTTACCACCGACAAGCGCGACCGCAAGGCAGAAGCATCGGAAGGCGCACACAATATCCCTATTATTTAATTTTTCTTTTTACTTACACTTCAAGGGGGATTGCTCCCCCTGTCCCCCTGTGCGGCTATGCCGCCAAAGGTTCTTCACAAGAAGGAGAGCCGCCGACGGACCAACCCGCACCCGAAGCAGTGCCGCCCAAGCTGACGCAAGCACCGCAGACCGCGCCGCTGTCGGCGCTACCACCGACAAGCGCGACCGCAACAATCTTCACGTTGATCCAGTAATAACAACAACGATATGTCGAAGCACTGCCGCCGACAGATTTGGCAAATCGTCCATAGCGCGTCATCAATGTGTCTTTCTGCCATCCTTCTGTCTTGCACGCTGTTCCGACTTTTATGTAGTCTTTCCCTGTCAGGTTATAAGGCGGCGACATCTTCACTTTGATTGTTCCGTTGTCGCATATATAGCCCACAAGTCTGTCCCAGCGGTTTCCCCATAGTTTTTCGCAATAGAACGCTTTGACCTCATGCGTTCCGTCATTATATCCGAAGAACTGTCCTTTTGTGTCCAGTGTTCCTGTCACAACTTTTCCGTAGTCTTTTGATGAATCATTGACATATGTGCTACATACGCCCTGACCGAACTTCGCCTGAAAGTTTTCAGACTTGCTGATCAATGTCAGAAGACTTTCGATCAGGTTTCTTCTGCTCCATGAAATGATCGTCCAGCCTGTTCCGTTTGCTGCTGCCCTGCTGATCTCTGTCTGTGCGTTTGTGTTGCAGTCCAGTTTCTTTCCTGACAAGCTGCGAAGTTTCGCGCCGTCATAGCTGCCGCCGTACATAGGCATGTACATATGATCTGCAATGCTTCCATCTTCTCTTGTGTATGCGTCTGCGTTGTAGTTGCTGTCAACTCTTGTGTCAGATACGATGATATATTCATAGTTTCCGACTTCGTACTGACACAGCCACATCAAAGGAAATTCAGACATCGCATTCAGTGTCGTTGATGCGTCCCCGACATCGGATGCAGTGCCATCCAGCTTCTTTGAATGGTCTGTGTGGTTTAATTCATACGCGACTGTTCTGTCTGCCTTCAGCATGACTGGTCTGTTCTGCTTAATGAAGAATACTTCGCCCCATGAGCCGAAGTCGAATGATCCGTCTGTGAAGTTCATCTTCGCTGGCGTGAATCCTGCTGCATCGTACAGATATGTGATGCGCGTGTCAGGATTGCTGTCAGCCTTGTTGATCTTGATTCCATATCGCTTGACATTGCTGAATTTTCCATCTTTATCCTGAAGCTGTGCCAGTATTCCTGTTGTGTCAGCCTTCACAGCGTCAAGCGTTTCTTTGTCTGCTACATAAAGCCTTGCCATTTCTTTTTCCTCCTGTTATGTTGTTTCTTCCAAGTACACAAGCCCTGCTTCAACGCCGATTGTGTACTTCTTCCCTGTCGCAGAATCCGACATTGAATTGATCCCCTTCTGGATGTCCTTGCAAGCTGCCGCGCCTGCCTGTGCTGCTGCTGCCTGCTGCTGTGCCGACTGTGCTGCAGCGTTTGCTGCTGATGTCGCCTGCTGCATGTTTGCGTTGAAGTTGCTGATCTCCGAATAAATCTTTGCAAGGTTTTCTGTGTCAACAACTGGCTGAAGGTCAAGAAACTTATCTTTTCCGTTTCCAATTCGCAAGATGTACTTTCCTGATGCAGTTTCTTCAACGCCCCATTCATTCACTTCAAGGATGCGTCCTGAAGCCTTCCAGTTCGCTGTCGTGTCCTTCTTCGGTTTGACTGTCCATGTTGCCATTGTGTTTCCTCCTTCCTACACTGTGCCTGCGTCTGCTTCACATTCCTCTGTTGTGAATGCTGTGCCGCCATCGCAAGTCATCGGATCAATGCTGATCGCTGTGCCGCCGTCAATCGTGCTTCCGACTGCTCCCTTGATGTCCAGCATCTTTTCATACATTTTTTGCAATTCTTCCTGTGACTTGTATGTTTCTTCAGCGCGTGCCGCTGCCGTGTTTGCTTTTCCTGCTGCTGTATTCGCTGAAGAAGCAGCATTGTTCGCCGCCCCTGTCGCTTCCTGCATGATCTGAAGCTGCTGTTGTCTTGCCGTTTCCGCTGTTTCCCTGTCCTTTTCACTTTTGTTTCTTCGGGCTTCAGCATTTATCCTGTCAACCTCTGCCGATGCTCTGGCAGCTTCAGCAACCTTCATCGCAGCTTCTACCGACAAAATATCCTGTTTTGTTTGAACTATATTGTCGATGTACCGCTGCACTTTGTTTTCAAGTGCCGTGATCTCGTTGCAGCTTTCAATCGCAGCATCATTCCTGTTTGTTTCTTCGATCTCGATTGTGAACGCCTGTGAAGATAACACATACACGTTCTGCGCGTCCCTGATCTCAATGTCGCAGTGCGCTGTTCCTGCTGTTGCAAGTGCCTGATTTGTCAGTTCGACCATGACTTTGTTGTCCGTCACTTTGCATTCGTTATAGCAGAAGTGTTTGTCAGGCTTCTTGATATTTGCGATCGCAATGTACCCTGTCGGGATCGTGAATACCTTGCCATTATTCGTCAGCGCGATCCTGATGAATCGTGTGCGCTTGTCGCCCTGCTTCGCAGATGCCATATACAAGCGTTCATCGCCTGTCAGTTCCAGTGTTATGTCAGTTATCAGTTCCATTGCCATTGTCGTCCCCTTCCTCCTGCTCTGCGTCAGGTTCGGTCTTCAATGTCTTCTTTGCTGCTGCCTTCGCTTTTTCAAGTTCTTCCTTCAGCTGTTTGTTCTCCTGCTGTGCTTCACTCAATTCCTTGTTGTACACATTCAGAAGTTCGATCTTTGCCTGCGATTTGATTTCCGACAGCGCGTCAGCAAGTACACCTTCAATCAGTGTCGCTGACAGTCCGTGGACTGTACTGGCTGTCACGATCGCGTTTGTGATCTCTCCCTTTGCGCATGCAATTCTTTGTTCAATCGGTTTCATGTGCCATCCTCCTGTTATTCCAGCGCAGCTTCCTGATATGCAAGTATCAAGTCCAGCTTTGAATCCATCTGCGCAAGCATCGTGTTTTTGATCTGCTGTTCCTTTGTTTCTGTTTCTTCTTCTGTGATCCCTCTTTCGCCTTCAGGCAGATCAAGGATCATTTCTTTTGTTTCCGTCTTTGTATCTTCTTCAATTATGATTTCTTTGCTCATTATATATTCGCGCTCCCTTGTGGTACTGCTGTAATCATTCCACCTCTGACACTGATTGATGATGTCGTCCATCCGACTGTTCCGTTTCCGTTGTCGTGAATTTCTGTCACTATCGGTATGCTTTTACCATCTGCCACGCCGTATCCGTTTATATTGACATCGTGAAGATCGACATTGTACATGTCGAACCAATGACCATAGAAGTCACATCCCAAGTGTATGCCATACTGATCATATATGCTTCCTGCGCGGCTGAAGCACAGCATCGTTGTATATGATCCTGCGCCTTGTGACTTCATCTGCGCAAATGCCATGTATTTTCCCTGATAGTCCAGATCGAACACAAGCCCTTTGTGCGCGTTGTTCCCCGACCACTGGTTTGTTCCAATCTTTCCGACATAATATCCATCGCGATAGAAGTGATTTCCCTGTTCGTCAAATACAGCCCTTTTCTGTGATGTTGAAACTTCGCCGTTGTAGATCGCCAGCTGTCCTGCTTCCAGCTGTATATATTTGCTGTTGCCATTCCAAGCGACACGCACGTTGTACGCGTTCTGTGTGATCTTCGTGCCGAACTCCGAACTATTGACCTTCTTTTTAACTTCTGTCGTGATGCTGTCTGCCTGCACCTTGATAGCCGCATTCATTTCTTCTGTTGTGGAATACTCTGTCAACTTTTCATCTGTCAGATCGTTTGCACTCTTGATCTTCTCTGTGACTGTCGTCTTCGTTTCATAGGTCTTTGAAACTGAAAGATCAATTTCTTCCGCTTTCAGGTTGATTGCAGCCTGCATCTGTTCTGTCGTGCTGTATTCTGTCAACTTTTCATCTGTCAGATCGTTTGCACTCTTGATCTTCTGATCGACAATGGTTTTCGTTTCGTAGGTCTTTGACACGCCCAGTTCGATTTCTTCCTTCGATGCTGTTATGTGTGTTTCAACCTCTGTCTTCGTGTAATAGCCATCTTCAAGAACTTTCTTCGCGCTACTGTTTGCAATCTTGATTGCTTCTGACTTTGCCTGATCCGTTGCTTCCTGCTGCACTTCAGCGAATGTCTTTGTTGCGTTTGAAAGTTCGACAGTATTTTTTTGTGGGCTTTCTGGATATTCCGTCAGCTTCACAATTCGCTGTTTTTCCTTTGTGCGTGTCTTCCTGCTAATCATCCAGACTGTGTCGCCTATGTCATAATCAAACACGCTGCTGTATTTCTCTGACTGTCTTGCAAGGTCAATCACATCTGCTGCATAGGCGACATACGGCTTCGACATTTCGTCCAGTTTCGCGATGCCGTCTTCTATCAGGCTTGTCGTGTTCGTGTATCGCTCATCGCTCCACACATAGGTCTTGATCTTGCTGCTGTACTGATAATTTTCAAGATATGGCTTTCCTAGCCATTCAATTCCGATTCCGTCTTTTCCTAAAGGGATCAGGCGTGTATAAAAATCGTATGTGTCGGAAGTCACTGTCAGCTTCTTCAGATTCAGTCCTTCGATGAAGTATCGTCCGCGGTCTGATCCAATCTGTTCATATATGTCGATTGTCTTTGTCAGGCTGTTGATCTTGCATTCTGTACGATATGTTGACAAACAGTCCTGAAGGACTTTCCATGCGTTCGTTTCTTCATCCTTGTTGATTGTCCTTTTCTTTGTGATCTGGCACACGCCAACCTTCCAGCCTGTTCCTTCAAAGGCAAATTCAAGACATGCCCTGATCGTCTGTTCCTTGCTTTCAAAGCCATAAGGGAAGACCGCGCCTTCCAGTTCTTCGACATTCAACTGTGCTGTGTATTCATTGAACTGCGCGCCTGTCTTCTTTTTTCTGATGACATATTCGTCATCTTTTGTCCTGATGTAATATTCTTCTTTCAGGCGGTCAACCATTTCGCCGTCTGAAGGATATTTGAAAGACAGTTCCCTATCGCCAGAATCGAGCGTCTTCACGATCTTGCGATCTTTGAAGCCCTTCAGGATCCCGACACGCTGCTTTTTGTCATTAAAAATCTGCATCCGTCTTCCTCCTTATATCCACATAGGCTTGTACCTGATCCGAACGACTGCATCTGCATTTGAAAACTTCAGGGCTGTTTGCTGTTGCGTGATTGCTGGAAATTTCCACAAGTCAACACTTCCGAATGCGTCCGCGCCATTGTTCGTGATGCGTCCTTCTTCTCCGTCAATGATGATCGTCTGTCCTGCTGCCAGCTGTTCCACGATGATGTCATCTTCAAACCCACTGATTGTGTAATTCTTCAACGCTTTCTTTGCATAGACTTCAATGATTGCTGGTGCTTTTCGTGTCCCTTGTCGGTCAATCGTTGTCTGTGTGATTCCGTCATATTCCAGATTTAATTCGTCATCAAAAAAATAGCCGTCAAGAACGATGTTCAGCTTGTATCTGGTCTTCACTTTCATCTTTGAATAGTCGCTGCTTGCTGTGTAGGCTTTGAACCTTCCTTTGTAGCCGTCCACTTCCAGCACACTTGACTTTGTGAAGTTTTCCAGAAATGCTGACATCTTCCTGATCAGGCTGTTTCTATCCTTACCCCTGAAGTACATGCACAACTTCAGCTTTCCAAGTTCTGTGTCTGTGTTAAATTCTGTCGGAAGGATCGCGCCTGTTACAATCTCATAATCGACAGCAAGCGAAGGTGGCAGCACTTCGGCTGTCAGCTGCTTCGCGTTATATTTTCTTGCGTCAATACCATTTACTTTCATGCTGCCTTACCTTCCTTTCCTTTTATCTTCCACAAGCTGTTCATCCACTTTCGTGTATGTCTTGCTTGCCACTTCTTCGCCGTCAATATATGTGTGATTTTCAACCTTCACATTCGTTCCTGACTCTATATTCTTCAGCTTTTCATCAAGTATTGAGTTTAATTCCTGATAGAATGGTTTCAGCGGAAGAATAGCTTCGCCGCCTGTTTCTGGTTCGCCGCCAGCAAGTAGCTTGTTTCCGTTCATTCCGAAGATCATTGAATCGTTCATAATACCGCCGTTTTTGTACCAGTCTATTGAAAAGTGTGGTACTGACGGAGGATTCAGGCTGAAGCTTCCTGTGATCTTCGGGTGCGGTAGTTTCAGTTTTGGAAGTGACCATGTGAAGTGGAACTTCGACTTGATCGCTTCGATTGCATTGTGTACAGCGTTTTTCGCGGCATTGATCGGTGTTGTTATTGCGTTCTTGATTGCATTCCAGACCGATGTTGCTGTTGATTTTATGCTGTTGAACACGTTGCTGACTGTTGATTTTAATGTGTTGAACACGTTGCTGACTGTGTTCTTGATGCTGTTCACAACATTGCTGATCGTGCTACTGATGCTGTTCCAGATAGATGTCACTGTTGACTTCACGCTGTTGAATATGTTGCTGACTGTCGTCTTGACCGCATTGAACACATTCGTGATCGTGTTCTTGATGCTGTTCACAACATTTGACACTGTCGTGCTGATTGCTGTCCACACTGTCGTGAATACACCGCTGACCGCGTTCCATACTGTCGTGATGATATTCTGTACAAACGTGATTGCTGTCTGTATCTTCGCGCTGATTGCATCCCAGATTGAAATGATTGTATCTTTGCAGTTCTCCCAGATAAATCGGAACGGAACTGTCAAGATTTCAAATGCTGCGCTGAAGAACTCTGCAATCGCCATAATAACGACTGTGATCACGTTCTTGATTGTTTCAAAGACTGTTGATACAAAGTCCCTGATTGTCGTGAATACGTTGCTGACTGTGTTCCAGATTCCTGTCAGTACGTCTGAAATTGTCGTGCTGACTGCTGTCCATGCTGTTGTTACTGTGTTCTTTATTCCGTCAAGTATACCTGTGAAGAACGATACAATGCCGTTCCAGATGTTTTCAAAGGTTGTCTTGATGCTATTCCATACTTCATCCCATGAAGTACCAAATAAGCCCAGAAAAGCGTCAGCAACGCCCTTGATTGTGTTCAGAATATTGCTGATATATTCTTTCAGCCCATTCCATACGCTTTCAAATATTCCTTTTACTGCATCCCAAGCCCCTGACCAGTCGCCTGTGAATAACGACACGAACAAATCAAACACGCCTGTGATCACATTCAGCGTTGTTTCAATAATGTTCGCAATATTATTGAACACGCCTTCGATGATCGGTGCTAACAAATTACAGAAGCCTTCCCAGATTGCCTTGACCACTTCCCCGAAGTTTTCAAAATCAAACCCCAGCGAATTGAGCTTGTCAGTGATGTGCTGTCCGAACTCTGTGAACACTGTTTTGATTCTGTCCCAGATTTCCGTGATCTTGTTCCTGAAGTCTTCGTTCGTGTTCCACAGTGTCACTATGACTGCCGTGATTGCTGCGATCGCAGCGACCGCAATTCCGACTGGCGATGTGATCGCCGCAAGCGCGCCTTTCAGGACAGCCATGCCGCCTGTTGCTCCTGACGCTGTTGTTCCCATTGCCGCCAGCTTGCCAACAACTTTTCCGATCCCTGATGATAGCTGTCCAGATACGCTGATAGCTTTTCCGACTATCGTCAGCAAAGGACCGATCGCAGCCACAACGCCTGCAATCTTCAGGATCGTTTCTTGCTGCTGTGGGCTTAATGCTGCGAACTTGTCTGCAAGTTCGCCAATCTTCGCCACTGCCTTTTCCATGAATGGAAGCAGTGCATTTCCCACAGTTATTCCAATATCTTCCAGCTTCGACTTCAGCTGTGTCAGTCTTCCCAGTAAATTGTCCTGCATTGTTGCCGCCATGTCGGATGCAGTGCCGTCACAATTCTGTAATGCTTCAGCATAGTCACTGAAGGACATTCCGCTTGCAATCGCTTCATCTGACAAGCCAGACATGATTGTTTGCAATGCTGAAAACTGATTCGTTCCTGCGATTGTCTTTGCAAGGTTCGCTTGCTGTTCGTCTGTCAGGTTATTCCATACGCCGCGCACTCCTGTCAGCATGCTTGACAGGCTGTTCATGTTGCCCTGCGCATCGTACACTTCAACACCATACTTCGCCAGTTCGGTTGCACAGCCTTTTGTATCTGTCGCAAGCCTTGTCATAATAGCGTTCAGGGCTGTTCCTGCTTCGCCGCCTTTAACGCCAGCGTTCGCCATTGTCATCAAGACTGCTGTTGTTTCTTCCACCGAATAGCCCATTGAAGCCGCTGTCGCAGCGCAGTTTTTATATGCTTCTCCAAGTGCTTCGGTTGTTGTGTTTGAATGGCTCATTGCGTAAGCCATTTCGTCTGCGAATTTTCCTGCGTCCTTTGCCGATAGTCCGAACGCTGTCAGATAGTCTGTGACGATGTCTGAAGCTGTTCCCAAGTCCATCGCGGATGCTGCTGCCAGATTCAGGATGCCGCCAATGCCTTCCAGCATGTCATCCGTCTTCCAGCCTGCAAGTGCCATATATTCAAACGCTTCGCCTGCTTCGGTTGCTGAATACTTTGTATCACGCCCCCACTGACGCGCTGATTTTGTCAGCTTGTCAGTTTCTTCCGCTGTTGCTCCGCTGATTGCCTGCACTTTTGACATCTGCTGTTCAAAGTTTGCTGCAACCGTTACCGATGCCGCTGCCACGCCGCCGATCGCGGTTGTGACCTTCATCATGTGCTGTCCTGCTGTTTGCACTGCCTGTCCGACTTTTCCAGCCTTTTCCGCGTATTCATCGAACTTCTGGCGCGCAAGTTCCGCATTGACATCACGAAGCTGTACTTCCATGTTCGCAAGGTCAGCTTCAGCCTGTGTGACTGCTGCCCCCTGCTTCTTGACTGCTGCTTCATACTTTGTTGTTTGTGCTTCGGTTGTTGCCAGCTGCTTTTCTGCTTTGTCCAGTTCTGTTTTTAATTTCTTTGTTTCTTCTGAATTTTCGCCAGTCGCTTCCTTGCTTTCCTCATAGGCTCTTGACAGTTCTGCGACTTTTGTCTTCAGTTCTTCGCTTTTTTTCTTGTTGTTGTCCAGTCGTGTTGTCAGCGTTTCATAATGTGTCTTACAATCCGCGACTTTTGTCTTCTGGACATCCATTTTCTGTGTAAGTTCGCTGATCTTCGCCTTTAGCGCGTCAGATTTCGTGCCGTACAGTTTGGCATTCGCAGCAGCAAGACTGTACTGTGACGACAGTTCTTTCATGCTTGCAACCGCCGCTTTCATAGCCGACTGATATTCTGACATCGAAGCGCCGATCTTGATTGATGCCTGCGCCATGTATGCACGTTCCTTTCATCACTTTTCGTTGATGGTCTTGATCTCGAACGCCACATGATCCAAAAGGCTCATAATATCCGACTTCATAACATTTGAAAGTGAATCGTTCAGCCCTTTTATACACAGCTTTACAACCCTGTCCACATTGTCGCGGCACACTTTCCAGATGTTTTCATCGTCCAGCTGCTTTTCAGCTTCGTTGTAGCCGTTTTCTTCGTCATAATCATCGAATGCTGACTTCTCCTGTTCGACTTCATCTGGTCTGTTTGGGTTTAATTCAAGGAACTTCGGTGTGATGATGTCCTGCATCACAAAATGAATCATCTTTGCTGTTGCCAGCTGTTCTGCGACATCTACCTTCAGCACTTCCCTTTCAGATATACCGAAGATCATTTTCATAATTGCTGCATTGAATTGAAACGCAGATGCAACATCATCGCCGTTGTTCTTTTCCATAAGTTCTGTATATGCTCTGTACTTTTCAACCGATACTGACGCGCATATATATTCTTTTTCATTGCACGTCAGCGTCAGTTCGGGTATTATTTGCCACTTGTAAAATTTTTTTGTAGCTTCTCAACCTTTCCGTTGACTTCATCGCCCAGCGATTCTTCGATCAGTGCAAATTCCATGATGATTGCTGCAACTCCCAGTCCTGTTTCCTTGTCCTTCAACTCGTCAACAGTGAACTGGTTGCCATAAACCATGCAAATGCAGTCCAGCATCTTTCGGAACTGTTCTGCGGTGTAAAGTCCGCTTTTCTTTTCAGTTCCCATGATGTCGTCCCTAACCTCCAAATATTCCATATAGGTGTCAACGTCCATCTTTGGCATTTCATATTCTTTGCCGTTTATAATTAACTTTCTTTTCATTGTGTTTGCCCTCCTATTATTCTTTTACGCCGCTTCTGTTGGCTCTTGTACCTTTCCGAACCAGTTTTTGATTGCTGCTGCTGCGTCCGTGTGTTCTGTCAGAAGGTTGCTTTCGTCAACCTGTGTTTCAAAGTTTCCATCACATGCGCGTTCGTAGAAACTGCCCTTCAGCGTTGCTGTCTGTGTTGTGACCTTGTCTTCCTGTGTCTGATAGTTGTCGTCATATCCCTGACCGAATGTTCCGACATAAAGCCATACAAATTCATACTTGCCATTCAGCTTCTTTGCTCTATATCCGACAGCGACTTCAGGTGCTTTGTCGTCCTTGTTTTTCACAAGCCAGCCATTCTTGTATAAATGACCGAACAACATTGCTTTGTCCTGCGGTGCAAGCGAATTGACTTCAAACTCCACGTCTGTTCCTTCGTAGGTTTCAACTGTGTCCTCCACTCCATCATCGCTGTAAATCTTTTCAACGCTGAATTTATCAGACACTTTTCCTGAAATAGCACGCGCAAGTTTGACTGGTGTGCCTGCTGCGTATGCTGTCGCATCGTTCTGTGTTACTGGTGCGACATAAATGTCACGAAACGACTTTGTTCTTGATCTGATGATCTGCTTTCCTGCTTCACTCATTCTTCTTCGTCCTCCTGTTCTGCTTCTTCTGCCGCCATGAATCTTGCGGCATTCATAAATATTTTTGTATCTGTTTCAAGATTGTCATTTGCGCCCATGAATGCGAATCCTGCCTTTTTCATAAGTCGCCTGATTCTCTTTTTTAACCTGATTTGATCTGTACTTGACCAGATGCACACTTGCACTGCTGCAATCTCGACTTCTTCGTCATCGTCCGAATGTTCGCCGCCGTAGTCCCCCAGATTCCACACAGTCACATGCAGTCCCTTGATGTCTGCGTCATACCAGCCCTGCTGCACTGTGATTCCTTCTGCTTCCAGCACTTCAAGCGCATCCAGTGTCTTCTTCACAATGTCCATGTGTCATCCTCCCAGCTTTTCATTCAATAACTTCTGATATTCCTGATCTGCTATCGTGTCCCACTGTCCGCGGCATTCTTCCATTGTGTTGTAAAGGAAGTCTTGTGGGGGCTGTTTCGTTGTCCCCCATTCCACAAACTTCATGTAAAACCAGTTTTCTGCATCGCCCAGAAGTGTCCAGCCGACTTCGCCGCCCTTTGTTGTCACTTTCGTGGGGATATTATCCGCAGCATGTCCAGAAGGTCTGTATCCCTTCTTTCCTGACTTTGAATTGTCTGCCGACCTTGCCATAACTGCCTTCATTCGTGGTTCGGTATAATCAACAGAACGCTGGAATATCTGCTTGTTTGTTTTTCTGATTTCCGAATCGCTTGCAAGTGTTTCCAGTTTGTTTTGAAGTTCTTTCAGCCCTTCAAATTCAAAAGTCACTTTCATGCTGTTTCCTTCCCTGTGTCAGAATCTGACACATTTATGTGACGCGGTTCGCCTTCAGCTGTACATATTGCTTGTCGTTCTGTCTGAAGTCCCTTGCAAAAATGTTGTACTTTTCGCCTTCGTACTCCACGAAGTAGTCCTTCAAGTGTGCTGCAATCTCTTTGACTTTCTTGCAATACCTGACATTGTCGAACACGATCGTGTCTTCCAGCCTGATTTCTATTGCCTTGTACAGTTCTTTTCCGTAAAGGCTGCCGATCTCGCACCAGCATTCGTGATACAAGATCGGTTCTGTTTCCACTCGCCTTCCATCAACTTTTCCGTACTGGTATTTGTATATTTTGATTCTTGCGCTTGACATATCACTTCAACCTTTCTTTCAACATCATCGACTGCACCGCGAATCTGACTTTGTCGTCTGTTGGTGCTGTTCTGTCCCTGTTGTCGTAGGCTTCTTTGACATACATGCAGATCAATAACTTCTGGCGGTTCGTGAGTGCTTCAGGATTGAAGTCTTTGATCAGGTCTGTCATTTCTTCCAGCACTGCTGCATAAATCAGTTTGATCACTTCATCGTCATCGTCATAGTCGATACGACAATATGCTTTCAGTTCTTCCAGTTCCATGTCTTTTCCTCCTCTCCTGAAGCCTGCTGCCATTAACCAGCAACAGGAACTGTGATTTCTCCCTTGATGACTGCTTCTTCATCAAATGCCTGCACATCGAATCTGTCACGCACCTTGATTCCTGTCTGGTCTTTCGCCCATAAGTCGCCAGCTTCGGTTGAAAGTTCGATGCTGATCTTCTCTCGGTCAAATAAAGTGATTGCTTCCTTCAAATCGCCCATGTAGATCGGGTATTTGTACGCTGACACGTTGCTTCCGTCTGACTTAACTTCCACATTCTTCAACACTTTGTTGCTGACTTTCTTGATCGGATATACACCGAAAAGAAGCATCTTTGACTTGTCTGTCACATCATGCTGTAAAATGTAGTCGCCACGCTCGTCCTTGATCTTGTCAAGGTAGTTGAAGCCTGACTGGTTTGTCAGAACGATTGAAGAAGATGCAATCGCTGGATCAAGTGTCGCATTGAAGACATCCTTCAAGTCGTCATATCCGCTGATTGCCACTTCTTTTCCTGTTGTGATTTCTGCAAGTTTCTTCAAAATTGCAGCGTTTCTTGTGGCTCTTGACTTCTTCGCGATCCACTTATTCAGGAAGCCCAGAATATTTTCTGCTGTGTCCTGCAAAAGTTCCCTTGTAACTTTTAAGATGCCGCCCTTTTTCTTGATCTTGTACTTGATCTGTTTTAACTTCGGCGTTTCTTCCTCTCCGAACTCCTCGCCTTCGTCAACATCGTCCCATGGTGTCGAATCTGCATCGACTTCAAACGCTCTGCTTCCTGACAATGTGCTGACAGGCTCAACATTGACATACTGTTCAAGGTCATCGTCTGTTCTTCTCAACTCATGGATGTCTGTCTGAATATCCTGCGGTACAGTGAAGCCGCCGTCTTCGTCTGACTTCTCTGACATTGCGTCCATGATCTTCTGATCCTTTTCATTCAGTTTTGTCTTGCGCATTCCGCAGACAATACGATTGACAAACGCACGCGCGATGTCTTTCTTTGAAGGTGCTTTGTCCTTACCTTCAGCCTTTGTTGCTTCGTCCTTGTCAATCTGGTCTTTGATGTCCTCGTCCTCGTCATCCTCTAAGTCCATAAGGATGTTGAAACGATCCTGCATGTCCACAAGTTCTGCTTTCGCTTCCTTTGCTTCCTTTGTCTTTCCCTCATTCACAAGGGCTTTGATCGCGTTCTTCTTGTCATTGATTTTCTCCAGTAACGCTCTTGCTTCTTTGCTCATTGTTTTTCCTCCGTTTTCTTAAATTCCATACATGTACAGATCGCCCAGAATTTCTTCTGTTTCGTCTGCCTGCTGCTGTCTTGCTTCGATGTCTTCAGCTGTTTCAGTCTTCATTCCTGCTGGCGCATGTTTGAATCTGTCTATCATGTAGCCGACACATGCTGCGACTGCTTCCGCTGATTCATCCACTTTGATGTTGAAATAGTCTGAAGCGCGACACTCTGATGCTTCGCTTTCTGACATCCATGTTTCTGCATTGATCAGTTCTTCAAGCTGGTCTGCTGTCACGCCTTCCTTTGCTTTTGTCATGTAGATGTCTGTGATCATCTGCTGACAGCTGTCAAGCTGGCTTATAACCGCTGCGAAGTCGTCTGCGTTGCCCCACGCCATTGTCAGCGGCTTGTGAATCATAATCTGTGCGCCTGTTGACACAACAATGTCATCACACGCCATAAGGATCACGGATGCGATTGACGCTGCAATTCCGTCCACAATGCCTGTGATATGTCCTTTGTGGCGTTTCAAAATGTTGTATATGCCAATTCCTGCGAATACATCGCCGCCACAGCTGTTGAAGTACACTGTCAGTTCTGCATTGTTGTCAATGCCGTTCAGAAAGTCTGTGATGTCCTGTGGACAGGTGTCTTCTGATGTCCACTTGTCCCACGTCGAAGATACAATGTCGCCGTAGATGTACAGTTCAACGCCGCCTGCTGCCGCGTCTTTTATCTGCATGAAGCCGACATTTTCAATCGTTCTTTTCGCTCGATTTCTTCTTGTGAAGTTCATTTTCTTCGCCATCGTCTTCCCCTCCTTCCTGATCGGTGTCAGGTTCATTCGTTTCGGCTGTTTCCTGCTCCTATTCATCCTGATCCGTATTTTCGCCGCCTTCTGTGTTTGGCTCATTTATAGGATTGTCAGGATCGCTGTCTTCTTCAGTGTCCTGTTCTTCAGCTTTGTCATACGCCGCCCCGACTTTCGTCAGTGGCACATAAGTTCCATTGACAATCAGTACATCGCCGCCTTCCATGTCCATCAAATCAAGTTTTCTTCTGGCTTCGTTTACTGTTTCAATGCCGTTGTTGATTCCTTCCTTCAGAATCTCCATTTGTGTCTTGCTGTCGGTACGAAGCAGCACTTTTTCATTCATTTTGAAGTACAGCCCTTCTTCCACTTCGTCATCCGATAATAGCTTGTAGTTCACTTCTTCTTCGTACTGCTTCAGTACAAAAAGCATCGTGTCCACATAGAATGACAGCTGCTGCATTTCTGAATTGCTGTATGATGATTTTTCATAATCGTTGATCTGGTTCGGTTTAATTCCGAACGCTGCTGCGATCTGAAGTGCTGAATACTTTTTCAACTCAACAAACTGTGAATCTGTCAGCTTAATGTCCAGTGGTGTCAGCTTCATCCCCAGCGGCACAGGAAGAATCTTGCCTGTGTTCTGGCTTCCTGCTCCGAAGCGTTCAAAAGTCTGTCGCAGCTTTGTGGCTGCATCTTCGTTCAGTTCGCCTGTGTATTCCAGCACCGCTTTTGCTGTCAATCCGTTTTTATATAGGTTGTTCAGGAAGCGTTGTGATTCAATCACGCCTTCGACTGTCTGCTTCAGGATGTATTGCACTGGAAGCCCGACTATTCCGTTCAGGCAATGCGAAGTCTTGAAGTGCAAGACATCTTCTGTCCTGAATATGTACTGTTCGCCCGAATATTCATCGCTGTACATATACCAGATTTTTCCCTTGCCTGCGAAAATGCCTTTGTCGTCAATAATGATCTGCACCCTGTCTGACGGCATGATCCACATGTCCAGTGCTTTGTATTCGCCGCCGTATTTCTTGCGCTTGAACTTCCTGCGTACATAGACATAGGCGTTCCCATAATGGTTTCTGTTCATTTCCACGGCGTTCCAGAAGGTTGTCGGTGTCATAAAAGGGTTCGGACGTTGCTTCATAAGCCTTGCAATGTCGTTGTCTATCGGCTCGCTGATGCCCTTGTTTGTCTTCTGGTAAAGTTTCCACGGCATTTTTGCGACTGTTTCTGACATCATTTTCAAACAAGTGAAGTATGTCACGTCTGATGTCGGCTTCTTGCTTTCACTGTCGCGCTTAATTCCAACCCATTCCAGAAAGGATTCATCATTCAGCGTTGCTGTATCTGTTTCAATATTCATTCCGAATGCTTTCATAATTCCTTTGTTCAGTGTTTTCCACATGTTCAACCTTGCGCACCTCCCTTCTGTCGCAATTTCTCTGTGCTTGCAAACCAAATATCAAGGTATCTGTTGACATCTGGCTTGATTTCGCCCTTCATTGCCATCATCCATGCGTCAATAATTGCATCCACGATGTCAATTCGTTCTGTCGTGTATTCCTTGTCAATCTTGATTTCTCCGAAGCTGTTCGATGTCGTCTTCGCGTTTGCAATAGACCACTTCATTGCTTCGTTTCCGTCATGTTCGACATGTCCTGCTTCCAGTTCCAGTCGGAAGTCCACTGTCGGATCGTTCAATTCTCGCGCTGACTGTTTGACAGCAATGCTGTCAAATCCAAGTGCTTCCAAATCTGTCAGGAATGCGGAAGCATTGTGCGGATCGTAACAAATCCACTGCACATCCAATTCATACAGCTTCACGATCTTCTTCAGGTACGCAATAATGTACTTGTAGTCAGTTTTCACACCGCCCATTGTTTCAGTCACTTCGACCAGTCCTTGTCTGATCCATAGATCATAAGGTACGCGGTCAGTCTTGATGTGTTCTTCAACCCTTCGCTTCGGGATGAAGCTGTGTGCGTGTACGAAGTAGCATTTGTCTTCGCCTTGCATGAATGGGATCACGATTGCGATTGATGTCAAGTCGCCGCCTGATGACAAGTCAAGTCCGACATAAGCCTTCTGACCTCTGAAGTCAGCCAGTGTCTTCTTGACTGCTGCCCTTGTCCAGACATCCATGTCCTTGATATAGACATCATTCGTCCACTGAATCCACATGTTAAGCTGCTTGACGATGAAGTCGCGCAGTGTTGATCCTCCCATTTCCTTCGCCGTTGCAGCAATCGGGATCATGTTCTGCAATGCGTCCCTGTCATATTCCAGAATCGGGTTTGCCTTGATCCAGTTTTCAGGTGTCCACATATCGTCAGATTCATTCATCTGCGCGATGTAAATGAACTGTGAATCATTGCTTGCAACACCCTTCAGGACTTTCACACAGTATTCATACAACGCAAAACACGGCGATTTCAGGTCAAATCCTGCTGTCGTGATCACGCTGATCAGTGCCGACTTCATTTTCTTGATGCCGCCTTCAAGCAGCTTGTACATCTGATCATCTTTGTGCGCGTGATATTCGTCCACTATTCCCAGATATGGTCTGAATCCATCAATCGACTTCGTGTCGCCTGACAGTGCCTTGATCTTGCTGTGTGTGATCTTGCAGTCGATTGTTGAATTGTGTTCGTGAATCTTGAAGCACTCTGACAAATCGCTGTCGGAATTTATGAACTTCACAATTTCGTTGAAGACAATCATTGCCTGATCTTTCTTTGTGGCTGTACAGTAAACCTGACCATATTTGTACTTGTCAAAATTGCCGTAATAAGCCGCCAGAATACCATTCAGGAATGACTTGCCGTTCTGTCGTCCCAGCTGTATGTAACTGGTTCTGAATCGTCTGTGATGTCCGTCTTTAGTTCTCCATCCGTTCAGGCTTCCCAGAATGAAGCACTGGAATGGATATGCCGTCACTGGCTGTTCTTCTTCGCCTTCCGCAATAGTCAGTGTTTCAGCGAAGTCAATGATCCTTTCTGCTTCTTCAACATCAAAGTAATAGCGATATGGCGCAGCTTCAGCCGCTTTCATGTCGTCTATATGTCTTTGACATGCTGCTTTGACCAGATCGCCAGCAACAATCTTGTCCGCAAGGACATCCAGCGCGTATTGTGTAGTTCTATCTGTTGTCATGCGTTCGCCTTATGCGAATTTCGCGAACTTGTTTTCTTTCGGTGTTTCCTTGTCTGCTTTTGGCACTACAAGGCGACAGCGGCTTGACACTGTCAGTCCGAAGTCCGCAGCCCCCTGACGACACTGCTTGAAGTATCTGTCTTGAAGTAGCGCAAGTCTTTCCACTTCTCCGTTCACGACTTCTTTTCTGATCTTCACTGGCTGTCCGTATTCGTCCAGCTGCTTTGTTGCGATCTCAATTTCCACCATGATCGGCTGTCTGTTCAGTTCTTGCGTGACTGCGATGTATTTTTCTTGCGCGATGACCAGTCTTGCAAGCGCATCAACATCAAGGTTTGATATAAGGTCAATCGCACGAAGTTCCTTCACGATTTTCTTGAAGGTTCTTTTCTGTGTCGGCGATAAGTATTGCGGTGCTGTCACTTTATCCGCAGCCGCTTTCACTTCTGTTCGCTGACGTTCTTCAATTTCTGCTTTTGTCAGGTGTTTTTTGCCTTTTGCCTGCACCAGCGCGATCGGCTGTCGTTGTCCTGCCATTCTTCTGCGACCTCCCTTCTTTGCTGGTTTCCTTGCGGTGTGTCAGAATCTGACACGCACCCTTTTCGGATGCCCTGATCTGGATTTTCCGTGGGGAGTTTTCTCCACAGAAAAGGGGAAGCGCGACTAAATAAACTTAACCCGATACTTTTTCATACTCCCCCTGTCGCCTTCCAGTGGCGTTCTATCAGGTCATACAACATCTTTTGTGTCGCTTTTTTTGTCTGTTCATCCTTGCTGTACAAGGCTTCAATGATTCCATGGCTGTGATTGCTCAATGGGATCAGATTGGTTGCATCAAGTCGTCTGTTCCAGTCGTCTTCAATAGGTGTGATATGATGCACCATGTCAGCTGTCTGTATTACATGCAGCACATAGAAGGCATATATATCAACGCCATCAAACCGCCTGATTGTTTCGGCTCTTGTCTTCCTCCACTCACTTGATACATAGAAGGCTGCTGTCTTCTTGTTTCTTCGGTGTTTGTTGTATTCCATGTGTCTTGACTGCTGCCCTGCTGCCTTCGCTGCACAGGCTTCACATTCAGCTATATTCTGCGGTATTAAAGCCCCACATCTGCACTTGTGAAATAACAAACCCTTGCACCACCTTCCTACTGCTGCATATGCTTCATATAGCCGTCTGTATAGGCTCTATATGCAGCCGCTTATATATGCCCCTTATATATGCCCTATATATGCGCCCCTATCAGGTATGTCCCTATATAAAGCCTTGTTTTAATGCTTCCTGTGGATGCCCTTATATAAGCACCCACATTCCGCAAATAAGAGGGCAGAAATGCAATAAAAAAGACCGATTCAACACTTCTGTGCTGTTTCGGTCTTTCTGTACAACATTTCACGATACTATTTTACTTTAGGATGTCCCCTATAAAAACCCTCACTTTTCCCACGCTTTTCCCATGCTTTCGTTGTCGTTTCCCTCGAAAAAAGCCTTTTTCAGATCGCCTTTTTTCAAATTCCGTTAATTCCGAATAATTTGACAGACATTTTCTTCAAAATCGCCTTGCACCAGTTTGAAGGGCTGTTTTTTCCGCAATCAAGCTGATCCGCAATTTCTTCAAAGGTCAGTCCGTCAATATAGTGCATTCTGAACGCTTCATACTTGTACAATGTGCCTTCTTTCCTGCTTTCGGTTTCCAGTTCGGTCAATGCCCTGTCAATGTTAATAATCATCATCGCTGTGACCATTTTCGCTTCCTTGGCAGATTTCAGCTTCGCATTTTCGCCCTTCAGGACGCTGTATGCCGCTTCTGTGACTTCTTCTTCCTCCGTAATTGCATTATTGATGTATTTTTTCAAATCTATGTATGATTCCATCAATCTTCGTGTGTTATACAGTGTTTTTTTCTTCTCTGCTCTCTTTTCTTCAATTTTGACTTCAGCAAACGCCTTCCGCACCGCGATCCTGATTGCTTCCGTCATGTCCTGCTGCGTTTCATCGCTATTTTGCACATTGCACACCTTCTTTCTACTTTTTAGGCTTTCGCCTTTCATTCCTTCTGGCTTTTTCAATCGCCTTCGCCCTGATCATCGGCATTCCTTTCATTTTGCGTCTGTTATTGCTGATCAGCTCTTTTCGCAACTGCAATCCTGTCCATTTTGTCTTCCTGAATGCTTCTGTGATTGCTTTCCCTACCTGTTCAAACGCTGGCTTCAACTTTTCAAACGCTTCCGTGATACTCTTTACCATTTTTCTTCCTGTTTCCTGCGCCCACTTTGCTGTCGATTCAAGCAGCACTTCGACTTCTTCTTCAGGAAGTCCGCTGTATTCCGATACAGCTTTGATCGTTTCTTCTTTTGTCCATTCAGGATCAATCTTCAGTCCTCTTGTGACTGCTGCCAGTTTCATCACATCTGCACTGATGTTTCTTTCTGCTTTCGGCTGTTCTGTCGTTTCTTCTGGTTCGAGTTCTTCCACGACTGCTGCCCTGACAGCTTCCTGTCTGTCTTCCGCAATCAATTCCTGTGTGCGTTCTGCAATTTTCTCTGACAGATCGTCTTTTTCTTCCTCCTGTGGCTTCGCACGCTGTCCCACAAGCCTGTTTTTTATCTTTGTTGCATATTCCTTCAGCTTCATGTCTTTCACTCCTTCCTGCGCCTTTATGTAAAAGGCAAATCGTCAACGCCGTCTGGTATGTTCATAAAACCATCGCCGCTGTCTGGTGCTGGCTGTGGTCTTGACTGGTTGTCGCCTGCTGCCGCTTTACTTTCCGCAAACTCGACCGATTCCACAACAACTTCCGTTGTGTAAATCTTGCGACCTTCTTTGTTTGTATAGCTGCCAGTCTGAATGCGTCCTTCAATCACAAACTTTGTTCCCTGCTGTCCGTACTTCTCCATGAACTGTCCTGTCTTTCCGAATGCCACACAGGAAATGAAGTCAGCTGACTGTCCTTCCTGATCTCTCTGGACTCTCCTGTCAACCGCAAGTGTGAAGCGCGATATTGCCATAGGCTCTGCGCCTTCTGTATATCGTGTCTGTACATCCCTTGTCAGTCTTCCCATCAATATGACCTTATTCATTCTTCTTTGCTCCTTTTTGCTCTTTGATTCCTTTGACTGCTGCCTTGATTATCTCTGCAACAATCAGGATGATCAGTGCTGTCAGGACTGCAATGAATCCCAACTGCAATATAATCACGATAATTCCACCCAGATTGCCGATCGCCTGTTCAATCCATATACTTCGCATGTTTTTTCTATCTCCTTCGGTTCATAATCTCTTCATAAAGTTTCTTGTATGTGTTGCGCTCCGTTTCAAGCCGTATGATGCAATCGTGTTCACTTTCAACCACTGTATCGCCGCTGTGTGATGCCCCCCCGATTGATTTTCGGGTTCTGGCTGTGTGTTTGCTCCTGCATCCAAATTCAAAGCTATCTGAAGCGCAATGTCTATCTGCTGCATTTCTCTTTCTGTCACGCTGCCGATTCTGTTGTTTAATCTTTCCACACTGATTGTTGTCGGCTGTTCGCATAATGCTTCCGACACTCTTCCAGTCGTTCTTATCGTCACATGCGTTGACATGTCTTTCTTCGGCTGTGATGTCAGGAACACAACGACCACATCGCCGCTGTGTTTGTTCAGGAAGTCAGCCGACACAATGACGGCTGGTCTGTCCTTCCTGATCTCGTTTCCTCTCTGCCCTCTGTTGTTGTTGATATAATACACATCGCCGCGTCTGACATTGAACTGCTGCTGTTGTCTTGTGAAATGTTCGTACATGCTTTTTATTCCTCCGTATATTCTCCATATTTTTCCTTCAGCATCTTTGCGCGTGCCTGAATGTCGTCTGCAAGTTCTCTTTCCTTGTCTTTGTAGGTCTGCGCTCTTGCTGGCTTTCTTGCCCTGATTGCGTTCTGGATTGCTGTCTGAAGCTGTCTGCGTTTCTGAATTGCTATTCGCTGCACCCTGTCAGTGATTGTGATTGTGTAATGTGTGCCACAGATCGGGCATTCATAATACTGTTCGATGATGTCGTTGTGTTCTTCATCCTGTGTGATCACTCTGTTTTGAATCTCTATCATGTCAGGTGTGAATGTCGCCGCGCATTTATCGCATATTATTTCATTCATGTCGATTCCCCTTCCTGCTGTTTATGCCTGCTGAATCTTAATCATTTTCAACAAGAATCTTGCTGACAGTTCTTCTTCTTTTTCTTTTCTTTCCTCTCTCGTCATGTCTTCCTTGTTGTCAAGGTCTGCGATCTCGTCCAGAATGTCTGCTGCTTCTCTGAATGTCTGTGCCATTCCCTTAATATCGTCTTTTTCCTGCATGTTCGTTCCTCCTATGCTCCATATTGTAGTGTTCTGTTGTCTGCGTCCTGTCCTGCGCCTGCTACCGCTCCCCGAAGCGTTTCTTCAACTTCTCCCAGCCCTAAAATACAATAGCCATCTTCAAGCCCTGTGAAGTCTTCCAGCATGTACACAATTTTCTTTGTGATTGTTCTGCCTGTCGTTGCTCCGTCCTTGTACTCATGTAGCACGATTGTGTCGCCTTCTTTATATTCGCGGTCATTCTTTCGCAATTCAAATGTCTTGCGTCCTGTTTTGACATCATCAAAGAATGTTGCCCCCAGTTTCACATCATGCACTTTCTTTTCCTGTTGCGAAGGAAGCTGCTGCATCTTTTCTTCGTCTGCCTTCTCACGAAGTTTCTTTGCTGTTTCTCTGTCAATCGCGTCCTGTTCTTCGCTGTATCTTTCTTCTTCGGTCTTTTCGGCTTCTGCCTTGTTGACGTACTGATCACAGCTTTGGCATGTTCCTGTCTTCACATTGCAGTCTGAATATCTTTTGCAGCTATAACACAGCGATGTGATGCTTTCAGGGTGTGCATCTTCCCATTCGTCTTCTTCCTCTGTGTCCTCTGCATCGTCTTCAGCTTCTTCAATCTCTTCTTCTGCTTCTGTGAACTGGTCAATGTTCATTTGACCTTCAATCTGTTCTGCTGCTGCTTTTTCCTCCTGCTGCTGCTTGATCTCTTTCACTTCTTTGTAAGTCAAGCCGTTTTCCTGATAGCGTTCCAGCATTTCTGCTTGTGTTTCTTCATTCATTCCGCTGATCATATAGGCAGCAGAAAAGGTCAGGCGACCTTCTTTCAGTTCTTTTGAAAATTCAGGGATCAGATGCTTGTTTATGCTCTCAATCTGCGCAACCTTTGTCGGTGCTATTTTCAGGAAATATGCAACGACATCGCGAATGCGACCGCTGTTCAGGTCAATTCCCATGATTGTTTGTCCGTTTTCCTTCATGCGCTGCAATATTTTCTTCAGCTTGTCTTCTTCTTCCAGAAGGTCTGACACTGTCTTGTTTCTGTAATCATTCGCGATGATCAGGCGAAGCGTTTCTTCTTCCTCTGACGCTGATGTCTGAATCTGACACGTTGCCTTTTCAAATTCTGTATAGCCCTTTTCAACAAGTATCTTCAGCGCGCGCCATCGCCTTTCCCCTGCTATGATTCTATATTCGCCCCTGTCGCAAGGATCACGGACGACTTCAAGATTTTCCATCAATCCGACAAGCAGAATCTTTTGCGCCAGTGGTTCGATGTCCTCAACCGAATAGAAGTTTTTATCATTGCTGTACATTTTATTGATGCTGACATCCTGTGTCCTGAAGTGTGCCTTCGGTGTATTGTCCCCGACTGCTGCCTTCTTTGCGTTTGCGTTCAGCTGTTCCATTACATTCCACGCCATTGTCAGTCCTCCTGTTCTCTGAAGCATATTTCTATTGCTTTCAGTTCTTTGTCTGTTGTGTTGCTTAGGTCAACGTGTGTGTCATCGTCTGGATAGTCTTTTTTATTTATCATTGACCTGATTGTCTTTTTCAGTGCTTCCGTATCGACAACAATCTTCAATGTTTCCCTTGCCTTCGATAGCGCCTTGTCGATCTGTCTGTCTGTCATTTGTTTGCTGTCAATCTCTTTGACCTGTTTCCAGAACTCTGTGTCTTCAATCTCGTAAAACTGTGACATCCTGTCCTTGAATGCAGTCAGTCTGTTTTCCGCATACTCTTTCTGCTCTGCTGCTGCCTTCAGCTTTTCAAAGTCTTCAATGCTGATTGTGACTTGCCCCTTTAATTCCATCGCATTCCATCCTCCCTTCTTCTCTTTACATTCAGTTTCAATGTCACTTTCGGAACTCCGATGCCAGCTTTGCGAAGGTATTCTGACAGCCTTGCAAGGTCTGTGACATAATTTTTTTCGTATACGCTGCCATGTATTTCGTCAACGTAGTATTGTTCTTCGTTGCCGTAGATCGTTATGTCATCGTGCGCAGTCAAAAGTGTCTTGATTTGATATGCAAGCGTCTTCCCTGTCCTTCTTCCTTCATGTGGATATGTGATGCCTTGTGACAGGATATATTCTGACTGCCATGTTTCAAGTTTTATTCCCAGCGCGTGTTCGATTCTGTCAAGCGTCTTTTCGTTGCAGCCATACATGTCAGAATGCAACTTTGCAACTGCATTTCGTGTCATTGCGTCTGCGCCATATTCATCGCCGTCCGCTAGTGTAAAGGAATACGCCCTGTTTGTTTTTGTGTTTTTGATGTACACAAGATTTCTTTCCAGTGTTCCTTCCGTCTGCCTGATTTCGACTTTCAGATTTTCTTCGTTTTTTGTGATTCCTGTGATTATCTCATACACTCCCATGTTCACACCTCTTTCATCAATTCGTATGTTGCTGCACGATAGTCCTGCGTCACGATGCAGTTCTTTGAAAACTTCGGAAGCGGCACTTGTGCGACTGTTGACTTCTCTGCGATTATCGATCGCCTGATCGCTGTCGCGAAGCAATCGTGTCCTGACTGTGTTTTCAGCCATTCTTCGACCTGAAGTGTCGTCTGGTTCTTCTGTCGCATCGTCATCAATACTTTCATGCGAATGTCAGGGTTTATTCTTCTGAACGATGTCAGCTGACTGTCCATGTTCGCAGCTGCTTCAATCTCGAAGCCGCCAATCTTGACAGGCACAATCACAAGGTCTGCTGCAATCATCACGTTTGTGACTGTCATGTCCATGATCAGACCACAATCAACAATGCAATAATCATATATAGTTCTGACTTCATTCATCGCTGCTGCAAATCGAAGAATCTGATCTTCTCCTTCTTCCTGAAGCAGCGTCATGTTTGTTCGCATCAAATATCCGTTCGCTGGTATGATGTCAATATTTCCATATGGTGTTGTTTGGATCAGGTCTGTTGTCGAATATGCGCCGCCTGCTGCCTGATGATTTTCAAGCAATTCTGGTATTCCCTGTCCTTCAGGATCAAACCTGTCGTAAAGAAGTGATATGTTGCCCTGCTGATCCGCGTCACAGATCAGCACTTTCTTTTCTTTTTCTTCGCCCATTATGTAGGCGATAGCTGCTGCGGTCATTGTCTTTCCGATGCCGCCTTTTTGATTCATTACTGCTATTATTTTCATTGATGTGCTTTCCTCCTGTTTATTATTTTCATGTGCCTTCTTAACCTTCTCGCGTGTTCGTCCGTCACAATGTATTTGTCACAATCTTGAAGTCGCCTGTCTGTTCCTTTTCCGCCATAATGCTTGCAATAGTCACATGTGAAGCAAGGTTCTTTCATTTCTCCTGTGCATGTGTCTGGCGTTTCCACATTGTTTGCGCAGTGGCTACACACGCAACCGCCGCAAGGAAAAGCATATTGTTTTCTGACTTCTTCTTTTCGCTTCGGCTCTTTCGGTATGATCCCAAGTTCCTGCAATGTGATTTGATGTGCTTTTTTATCGTCTTGCATTTCTTTCCTTCTTGCTGTTCTCCCAGCTGATCACTGCTTCCCTTGCCCTGTCGTATAGGTCTGTGTCGTTCGCTTCTTCAATCTTGATGATCTGTTGTCTGTCTGCTCCTTCGCCTTTATATATCTTTATCCAGCCATCATCGTATATTGAAGTGTGGCTTGACATTCGCAGTCCGTACTTCCTTGCGATTGGTCTGTATATGTCATAAAACTGTCTGACTGCTGCCGCATATCCGTTCATGTCCTACACCTTCAGCGGTTTCACTTCGCCGTCTTTCCATACGCTGTTGTTCGGCTCTTTCATGCGTTCTGCTGTTTCCGTGACTGCGGTGTCTGAATCTGACACATGAATGTGTGTCTGTAAACGCTTCAAATTCAAGTATTTTTCAAGAACTTCAACCGCGTCCCTTGCCGTGTAGCATGTCGCGACATAGTGTCCTGCTGCTGCCATATCGGTCAAGAACTCTTTCTGTGACGGCTGGTGTCTTCCCTTGTCATACTTCATTTCGATGTACAGTCCGCAATATATTCCTTTTGGGTACGGAAGGCATAAGTCCGACACGCCTGACTTCACGCCCATCTGCTTCAGCTTTACTGCTTCGGCTCTGTTCCTGCTGCCGCCGTTCGGGATATGATGCAGCCATTTCAGTTCAGGATATTTCTGCATCTGCCAAGAAGCCCAGCTGATGACATTGATCTGTTCGGTATCTTCCGAACGCATCGCATACTTCATATTCATCGCGCTTCCTCCATCTTCTTCATGTCCTGCATGACATCGCCAGTGAATCCCAGCTGCTTCATTTTCTTGAATGCGATCAGGTCTTTTATGCCTGACATCTTTATGATCCAGTCCTGAAGAAGCAATCCCGACTTTTTATACATATCCCTGACTTCTTCCCTGTGTGCTGCCAGCACATCCGCTGTGCGTGTGATGATGATTTTTCTTTCAATGCTGTTCGGTACGATTCCTTTTCGGTTCAGTTCTTCTTCAATCACTTTCACTGCGTAGATTTCTGCGTTCGTGACTGCATCTTCCAAGCACAATCTTTTTTTGTTGTCCACTTTTATTCCTCCTTCGTGTCCTGTCTTTCTTTCTCTGCCTTCAGCTGTGCTGCTCTTTCCATGATCGCTGTGTTATAGCTGTATTTATACACACCATGATTCCACAAGTTTTCCTTTGCCCCTGCTGCTCCGTAGTTGTAGACCGCCAGAACGTAATATGGACGCACATCTTCTGGAACTTCCTGCAAACTGTCCTGAATCTCCTTCAGGTAATCAATGCCGACTGTCACATTCTGATATGGATTTGTCAGATCGGTGCAGTTCAGGCGTTGCATTCTTTCTTTGTGCCATTTCTGCGCTATCTGCATATATCCCCATGATGTGCCGCCATCGCCTGAAGCGTTCCAGTTGCATTCGCTTTCCTGTTCAATCAGTGCGAACACCATTTCATAGTCAACACCATAGTTCTGACAAACAATGTATGTGTATATCTGCGCCATTACTGGAAACTTGCCGCCTGCTGCCTTGCATTCGTCTGATATTTCGTGATAGCAGAATCCTTCCATGTCTTCGCCACTCCAATCCTGTGACATTGTATTGAATGGATATTCTTCATCTGCATCCAAGTCACTTTCTGTCTGTTCTTCTGCTTCGCTTTCCTGTTCTGTTGCCGTCTTTCCTTTTGCGCTGATCATGTCGCCGATCGCAAATGCCAGCATTACCGACACATATATTGTGATGAATGTGATCAGGATTGCTGCTGCCGTCTTCGGTTTGCGCTGAAGAAAGTTCTTTGCTGTCCTGATGAAGTTATGTACTGCATCGTGCAGCTGTCTTCTTCTTTGCCTTCTTCTTCGCTGTTTTCTGCTTAATCTTACTTGTTGCTTTGTCAATCTTTTCTCCTTCCTGTGGCTGTTTATACATCCTTGCGTATATATAAAATCTGCCATTCATGTTGTTGTATCTGACTTCATACGATGTCAGCTTGTAGCCGTCTGCTGCATACCATTTCTTCAGCTTGTCTTCCAGATCGCATCTGCCTGTGACGATTTCGTCAACATCCTTCTGCTTGAATTTATAGTGATTCTTCTTCACTTCAGGCTTTTTCAGTCCTTTGCTTGCTTTCCATGCCTTTTGATACTTTTCAACTGGTTTCGGTTCTTTGCCCTTCTTTTCAGGGTGCTTCTGTTTCGTGATGTAGTTCGCCATTCCTGACAGTCCATGTTCATCCTTCTGAAGCCTGCGCACTTGATTCCTGCGCCCCTTCTTCCACTTTTCTTCAACCGCTTCCAGCCCCATGTCGCCATCGCACACAAAATGATGATGCCAGCGTCCTTTGTCTGAACACTCTGTCACATACACATAACGCAGCTTTGCAAGTCCCTTCTTCCTTCGCTCATAGTTCAAGCGTCCTATGTACAGTGTCATGTCGTGCTGTGCTTCCTTCATGCTGTTCGGCATGTTGTCGTCTGTATATGTCAGTGTTCCCCAGATGTCATTGTCCGTGAAGTTCGCATTGATCGTCCTTTCACATTCCTTCCTGCTGTTCTTCTCATTCAGGTTTCTTTGCGCCTGCCTTTGCTTCTTCAGCTTTGCTTCGTCTGGTATCTGCTCTCTCTGTCCTCTTCTGAACTCTGGATATATTTCAACATCCATCTGCTCTGCTGCCTTTATCTCCTTAGTGGCATATATTGATCTGACTCTGCCTTCATTCAGCATCCTGCACATGTTGTCTTCTTCCAAGTCAGTCAACATCTTCTGGTATGCTGCTTCATAGTCATAATCTATATACACAGCCTTCTTCCTTCTCTTCATGTCCTTCTTTGCTCCTGTTATAGATATTTATATATTTCTTTGATTTGTTACTATCTATTACAAGGACGCGAAGCCTTTTGAAAGTCCCTGATTTATTGACTTTTTTGGAAGTCTGCTGTATAATTTTTTATAGATGTGCAGACCTTAAAAAGTCACAATCTGGATCGCCTTCGGAAGCCGCCAAGCTAGTCCGAAGGCTTTCTTTTTTGTCCTTCAAGATGCTTTCGCTGCCTTTGTCTTAATCTCCGACAGCTGCACCCTGATACCATCATTCCTGTTCGACAGGATCATTGCTATTGCTTCAAATATTCTTCTTGCGTCTGGTGTATTCATGCGTTTTCCTCCTTGTATCTGTTTTCCCAGAATGGACAGTCTTCTGTTTCTCCGAATCTCTCCGCTTCTTCCTCTGTCATTTCTTCTGCTTTGTCACAACCTCCGAACATTGTTGCTGTTGTGCTTCCGTATGGTACAGAATCCCAGCAAGCGTTCTTGCAGTCATAACATGTCTTTGTCGGTCTGCTCATGCTTTTTCCTCCTACATTCCAGCACCCCTGAATATAACTACCATTGAAGGGAATGGGGCTGCCTGTTTGCTGTTTCCGAACTTCAAACGCCCCTTCACAAATCTGATTTCTGATCGGTGCTGAATGAAGTCGTGAAAATATCTTGTGTCTGTTCTCGCTGGTATCAACATAACAACAATCGTGTTGTCTTTTGTTCCTTCTCTGTACGCTTTTTCAACCCAGTCTGTAATCGCTCTACCATACGGAGGATTGCAAAACACGCGATACCCCCCCCAGTCCTTTGAAAGACCATTGTCTTCTTTCGTGAAATACTTTTCACACTTGTGATTCTGTTCGTCAGCGCAAGGATCAAGGTTGAAATGAAATTCCTGATCAAGTTCTTTGAAGAAGTCGTCAGGTGTCGCCCACTGATCTGTCTTACTGCTGTACATGACATCTATGTTCGCCATTGCTTTTTCTCCTTTCCTGTTTTCTTCTTTTTCAATCTATTCAGTGGTAAGATCGGGCATTTTCCCATGACCTTTGTGTCACATGTTCTTTCAGGTGTTGGGATCACTTCGCCTGTCAGGAAGCACATGCCGTCTTCTTGCATTTCCAAATCAGTCAGCCAGAATGGACAGTCTGTGCATGTGTCTGGCATGTGTTTCGCAGCTACCATGAAGCCATGTTCTTCAAATCCTACTACCATCTTTCTATCCCTCAATTCTCTGTGTCATGCTCTTGTCTTTCATTGCTGACATAGCCATCTGCATCCGCATCGCATCTTCGTCAGACATTTCAACATCGTCTTGTGGTCTTATTGTCATTTCTTCTTTGGTTGGGAAAATCTTGTGTTTCTGTACGAAGCACTTGAAGAAGAAGTCGTGTTCTTCTTTCCATGTTTCACAGTAAAATTCATATTCAATCCCGATCTGAATTGCCTGTGCTTTTGTACACTGTACGCCCTGAATGGTTTTCTTTCCTTTTCCTGATCTGTAGTGATACATCTGATTCAATCCGTCTTTTCCTAGCACTTTGTATATTGTCTGTTTCAGCAAGCGCAATTCAAAGTCGTTGTGATATTTCCATTCATGGTCTTCCAGCTTGTCATCTGACAGATCGCTTTCTTCAATGTTGTATTTTTTCATAAGCTGCTGCAATTTCTTCTGTGCGCCTTCTTTTTCTCCGCCCACTCCACGTTCCGCAAGTCTTTGCAGCTTCTTCATCAATTCGATTTTCTTTTCGTCAATCATCGTTCATTCTCCTTCACATACTGCTTTCGCAAAGTCCAAAATAATTTTTTCAGCATTCCCCCTTCTGGTCATGTATTATGCTGTGTCGTTTGTTTTCTCATTAAAAACATCCCTAAAACCTGTTGACCATCCATGTGTAATTCTGGCAGTACACACACGCCGCTATGTTTTCACAGTATTCATCCGACTGGCTTTCAGCTTGCCATCGTCAGGATGAAGGTTGCCGTCCTTCATCGACAGGGCTTGCGCCCTGTTTCGGCTTTACAGTCAATCTTCCTTCGTTGAATATCTTGACATTTTCACAATCTTTGCTGTCGGTATGTCATCCATGTACATATACGCTTTGCAACCGAAGAAGGCTTCGTTGTGATCGTGTGCTTCCACAATCTTCCTTTCTTCCAGTTCGACTTCAAAGATCGTTCCTGTTTCATGTCCGCGGATCGCAACAAATCGCGCTGCTTCAAGTGGCTGTTTGCAGATATACACGCCGCCGTCCATTCCTTTTCGGATCACTCCGTCCTGCATGATCTTTTTTGCATTTTCATGTGTTGTTGCGTAGAAGCATCTGCTGCGCTTCCCTTTTTCCCACAAGTCATATTTGCTCATAATCTCCATGTACTTCATATCAATCTTTGACTGATCCTGCGCGCACTCGATCAGGTGCTTTCTTTCTGCTTCATCCGTAACCTTTGCCAGTTCTTCTTCTGTGAATAAATTCTGTTTTGTCATACTGCTGCACCGCCCTTCTTAATATCTGCTTGATGCATACCAGAACACACTTCGCATCGTACTTTTCAGGTCAAGTGTGTCTTCCAGTTCATATGTGATGTCGTTGTCCCATTCGTCATATACGCTGAATACTTCTTCAGCTTCGTCATATTCAATCCTGAAGCCTTCCTGTTTTTCGTCTTCCAGATATTCCCACCACAGCAACAAGCTATGCTGTTTTATCTCTCTTGCTTCCCACTGCCAGTTCTTGTCTTCCTTGCTGATCTCGCTGGCTACTTCTTCAATAAACTGAATGTTGTCTGTCTTTGTAAAATCAATCTTTCCTTTTGTGTTCATGTTGTACTTTCCTTTCATTTACTCCCCGACATTTCTGTCGGGGACATCCTATGCCCTTTTAGGCTGTTTTCACTGGTCTGTTTTCTCCTGCCGCCCACATCATCATCCCTTTGATGACCATTCTGTCGCTGTCAGACATCTGCTTCAGCAGCATAATAAATTCGCTGACATCTTCGGTCTGGCTGTTCAGGTTCTTTTTTTCGTTTGTAACTGCTGCCATGTTATTTCCTCCCTTCGTTCTGTGATGTTTATATGATCCCTTTGGTTCTTGCAAGGTTCATCGCGTTTTCAAAGTCTTTCAATGCGTGCATCTGAATGATGATGTCGTCCCATTCCTTCTGATATGCTTCATCCTGTTCCTTCGTCCAGTTCCAGCAACCAGCCTGTCTGTCGCAGTAGTAGTTGTATTTCTGTCTTTCGTGAAGTTCTGCTGACTTTCTTTTGTCGCTCACATACTGAAGCAGCTTGTCGAAGTTGTTCTTGATCTCCGCTTCCTGATCCTCAATGTTGATCCTGATTGTTTTTGCTCCCATATTCAGTTCAAGTGCTGTGTTCAGGTCTGATATGTGGAAGCCTGTGTATTTATCATCTGTTGATGTTGTGTTGAATACTGGATAACCAGCGCGAAGGCTGTCGCGTTCATCTTTCATGTAATCTGTCGGAAAAAGTTTGTCTGCAAGCTGCCATGCTCTTTTCCTTGTTGATACTGTTGCGTTCATCTTGTCTGCTCCCTTCTGGTTTTTAATGTAAGAAACAGAAGTGCTGTGTCATCTCGCGCGATTGATTCTTCCGCTTAACATCTTCTTGTTTAAGGAGTAAAGTGTTGATCGGCTCAACCTGTTCATTTTCTTCCAGTAGTACGAACACTTTGCTTTCTTGTCCTGATGTTCCTGCTTTCTTCAACTACTTTGACGGATCATGTTTATTCTGCACACGCTCTGTCTGTTATCGTACAGCCTGACCGCCATGTCACTTGCGTGCCGCCCTCTCGCTTCATCCGTTCTTCCTGCTTGCTTTTGTATCTTACAGACACATAATAGCATCTTCAAGACACTCTGTCAACTATTATTTGTGTCTTAATTCAACTTTTTATTGACCTTTGCATTCTGACGTGCTATTCTACAATCAGAAAACAACTATCAAGAAAGGTGGAATGAATATGACACAAGGCGAACGTGTTAATCAGATTCGCAAAACACTAGACTTGACGCTTGAAAAATTCGGGGAAAAGTTAGGTGTTCAAAAATCTTCTATTTCTAAAATAGAAAAGGATCGCGTTGCATTAAGTGATCAGATGGCGAAGTCAATCTGTCGCGAATACAATGTGAATTATGATTATTTAATGTATGGCGAAGGGGAAATGTTTGACGATCTTCCGCAGACAATCGTTGATGAATTGTGCGCACAGTATGATTTGAACGATTTTGACAAGGCACTTGTTGAAATGTATGTGTCTTTACCAGCCGGAAGCCGTGAGCGAATCAAAGAATATATGAAGCAGCTAGTCAAGAAGGTTGGTTGGGATAAAACTGAATAAAGGAAGTGATCTATTGAACATTATTTGTCTTGATACAGAAACAACAGGACTGAATCACTATGACGATGAAATTCTTCAGCTTTCTATCATTGACGGCTCTGGTGCAATCCTTTTCAGCGAATATGTGAAGCCTGTTCGTCACGAACGCTGGACTGATGCTGAAAAAGTAAACCACATAAGTCCTTCAATGGTAAAAGACTGCAAGCCGCTTTTATATTATGCGCATACTATTCAACGCATTTTAGAAAATGCAGACATGATTGTCGGTTATAACATTCACGGCTTCGATTTGCCTTTTATATTTAATTCTGGCATTGAATATCATGCAAAAGAAAATTCTATTGTCGTTGATGTAATGCTTGCATTTGCTGAAATTTATGGACAAAAGCGTTACAACGAATATAGATGGCAAAAGCTGAAGACATGCGCAGAATATTATTCATATAGCGAAGACAGCTGGCACAATGCTCTTGATGATGCAAAAGCAACGCTATTCTGCTTTTATAAAATCTTCGGCGATGTTCCTGAAGTTCCTGTGTATGCAACTGGCGTTTATCGTTCGGTTGATAATATTATTAAGCATGAAGATCAAAAGCCTGTCGAAGTTGTTCCAGTTCCTAAAAGTGGAAATATTCTGATCGGCTTCGGTATTTTTATGCTGTTAGGTTTCTTCGTTGCTTTCAACCCTGTGTGTGTTGTGATTGCTGCGCCACTTTTATATTTTGGTTTCAAGCGTCATAGAGCATATAAAGAATTTAAGCAAAACAAAAGGAAGCAGTGACCTGACCAGTCCTACTTCCTTTTACTTTATCCGTGTATGTATACATACTTTATGTATTTATATATGCGCTTCAGCTGTGCATCCGACAACTTATTCAGAAGCGTGTTGATTCTCTTTCGGATCATCGGCTTCCCTCCCTTCTCTTGTCGGGATTGTATCATGGAAATTATTGGAATGAAAGACCGCTTCCAGTTATTTCCATATATCAGGAAATAAGCGTCAGAAGCATTGTCGGCGCACAGTTTATCATTTATAGTCAGAATCAAACAGATCAGTGATCTTGACATCAAGCGCAGCTGCTATCGTTTCAAGCTGGCGCAGTGTTGGCGATGTGATGCCGTTTTCAATCGTGTTCAGCGTTGACTTGCTGATTCCTGTCAGGGCTTCCAGCTGCTTCAAAGTCAAGTGTCTGTCTGTTCGTGCCTGCCACGTTAGGATTTCCATTGCGTCATCCTCCTAGTTTTGATTATGTACACGCTTCAGGCACTCTATACAAATAAAAAAGGAAGCCGTGACCAGCGACTTCCCTTGCGAAACATTGAAACAAAATATATCGCGGAAGACCGCCCACGATGATATTATGTCCTTTTACATTCTATCATATCAAGCCTTCTTTCGCTACCAGAAAGAAGGTTTTTATATGTCTTTTTTTACTCCAAACCCACAACTTTTCGGGCTTCGTGTAGTTAAATATATCAGATGCAGCCACGATGATCAGGTGCTTCACGGCGATACGCTTGAAGCACAAGATCTGATTCTTGAAGATTTCATCAAAGTGAATCGGATGATACTTGTTGACACATTCATTGATGAAGCCCTGACCGCAAGAAAGAAGTTCAATAAGCGAAAAGAGTTTGTCAGGCTTCTGGATGGTGTGAAGGCTCATGCTTTCGACCTGATCATATTTACCAAACTTGACCGATGGTTCAGGAATATCGGCGATTATCATAAAATTCAGGAAATACTTGAAGCTAATGGCGTACAGTGGAAGGCTGTCACAGAAAACTATGATACTACAACAACGAACGGAAGACTGCACATCAACATCCGTCTGTCTGTTGCACAGGATGAATGTGATCGTGATTCCGACCGAATCAAAGATGTGTTCGCTTATAAGCTGAAGAATAAAACCTATGTGTCAGGCAGCCTTCCGCGTGGTCTGAAGCTGGATGCAGAAAAGCATGTCATCATTGATCCTGAATGGAACTGCTTTGCACTTGATATGTTTGACCGCTTTGAAGCTACATGCAGCAAGCGCGACACACAGCTTTTTCTTCAGGAAAAGTATAATATTCGTGTCTGCTATGATACAGTTGCGCGATACCTGAAGAATCCGCTTTTCAAAGGTCAGTATCGTGATGATCCTGACTTCTGTCCTGCGACAATCAGTCCTGAACGTTTTGAGCGCATCCAGAAACTTGCAATCAGGAATGTTCGGATCAGGCACACACAGCAATTCTATATTTTTTCAGGTCTTCTGATCTGTTCGTCCTGCAATCATTATATGTGCGGTACTGTCACATACAGAAGGATGGCTGACGGCTCTGAAAAGATGTACAAGAATTATCGTTGCAATTTCAAGGCGCAATCAAAGCTGTGCGATCGCGGCAAAACATATCGTGAAGCTGATCTTGAAGAATACATGCTTGCGCACATCCGTCCTGCTCTGTCTGATTATATCGCGAAGTATGAAGTGACTGCTGCCAGCACAGTTCAGAAGAATCCTGTCACTGAAATTGCAAAGATAGAACGCAAAATGAAGAAGCTGTATGATTTGTTTATGGATGACCTGATCGACAAGGAAGCGTACAGAAGTGAATATGACAAGTTCAAGGCGCAGATCGAAGAACTTCAAAAGTGTTCGACTGCTGCACCTATGCGAAGCCTTGACAGCGTGAAGAAGCTGCTGTCGGAAGATTGGGAAGCCGTATATCATACATTTTCGGATCAGGAAAAGAACACGTTCTGGAAGTCGTTTGTTGAATCGGTGCTGGTGTATGAGGATGGAAGCATGGACATTCGTTTTTTGTAGTCTTTGTCGTACTAACTATGCACCGCCTGTCGGCTCATCAGCAAGAATTACAGCCGGATGTGTAATCAACGCTCTTGCTATCGCAACTCTCTGCTGTTCACCACCTGACATCTGCGATGGAAACTTGTTCTTGCAATGAGATATTCCAAGTTCTTCAAGCAAATCATCAACTTCCTTCTCGTCAGGTTTTTTACCATCTATAAGAATCGGCATAACAACATTTTCATATGCTGTGAATTCTGGAAAAAGGCTGTAATCCTGATATATATATCCGATATTTCTTCTTCTGAACTCTGACAATTCCTTGTCCTTCATTCCTGTTATCTTCTTTCCGGCAATAATAACACTTCCGGTATCCGGCTCGTCAACACTTCCAAGAATCCTCAAAAGTGTTGATTTACCTGAACCACTTTTCCCTATTATTGCTGTGAATTCTCCCTGTCCGAATTCAAGTGTACAGTTCTTTAATGCCGGAACATCCACACTTCCTGCGTGATAAGTTCTTTCAATATTCTCCGCTCTTAACATAATCTCATTCATAACAATCCCGTCCCTTCTATTCATAAATTTATAGTTTTCTTGCAAATCCTGTAAACATCAGCAGTTCCATTAATAATAACAATGGCATTGTAATCACGCACCATACTGATTCTCGGAGTGCCTCAAGCATACATACTGAAACAATCTTTCCACGTCTCATTCCCAGACTGTGCAAAAGCTTGATTTTTTCTTTTCTTCTGTTAATACGGTTTCTGATAACAATTGCCATAATCAACAGCTGCATCACTATCATTGCAATAATAGTGATTCCGTACTGCAGAATACTGTTGATAAGCTGTGTTCTGTATGTATTCTTGATATCAACATTGCTGCTATAAGAGATATTATTATTGTTGAAATACACACCTATCTTATTATTGGTTGCTGAAAATGTTGATGCTAAGTCATATTTTATGCTTATCTGGTTGTAGCACAGTTCAAAATCCATATCACCGCTTAACTCATCCCCTATGAGTCTTTCCATCACATCTTTCTGCCTGTCAACCGCCTGCTGTGCCATGTTAATACTTGCAATTGAGGTATAGTAACCAAATGCTGGAATTATTCCGTTGAAATCATCAATAACTTCATCTGTAACTCTGACAACTGCCGCAACCTGTGGTGACACACATGCATCATAATCTATTTCAAGTTTTTCCATAAGCTTATAATCAGGATTAAAATCATGTGTATTGTTGTAATCTAATAAATACCTGTTATATGCTTTATCATAAGGAAATATTGAAAAATATGAAGAATCAATTATATTACTCTCATCACCATACGTATTCTCATCTACTCTGTAATAATTATAATAAAGTGTATCTCCGGCATTAATAGTGTCATCATATCCACCCTCTGGCAGATCTCTTAAGAATAAAACCACCTGTTTTCCTTCCTTAAATGCTTCATAATCAACATACTCTTTATCTATATATTTCTCCAGTTTGCTGTATAGTTCTTTGGTTGGCTGTGCATATTCTGTAGAAAACAAATACCTGTCTCCATAATCAGGAAGATGCTCTTTATGATATGAACTTTTTTCAGGATGAAATGTAAATGTCTGCATCTTTTCATAATCCTGTGAATCCCAGAACCAGCTTCTTTCTGATTCAAATACAGAATATGACACGGAATTTATTCCATTAATCTCCATCAGCTCGTCAATAAATTCCTTAGAAAATCCTTCCAGAATATTATTATTAGGATCTTTTAAATATTTACTCTGCCCCATATTAATAAAGCCAAGTGACCTTCCTATGCTGTCACTGTCATTAACCTTGATTGCATCATTCCAGTCCCACATATTTCCGGCTTCAACTAATTCCTTTATCTTATCAAAATGTATGTTATATCGTATTCTCTGCTTACTGACATACTCACTCATGTCATTCCTGCTTGTGATTTCACCAGTATAATTCATTGACTTCAGCGGCAGATTATTATAGTCCTTAAGATAATACCAGTAGTTCATAAATAATGCCGTTTTATCCTGATTAACATCAATATATCCATATATATCCGGCACACTGTCATTGCTCTTATATTCTTTAAAAGCATTTTGAATCTTCAAAGCAGAAAATATAATAACTCCACATATACATAATGCAAAAAGCCTTATTCCGACAGCCATCAAAGCCCCATCTTTTCTTATAAATCTTGAACTTACAGACCTTACAAGATTATGCCTGTTCATACGGCTTTTCTTATAACGCATATGTACCGGTCTGCTTACCCATTTCTTGGACACTGCTTTCTTTCTATAGAAATGTATGTTGGATATTATTCCGCTAAGTTCCTCAACTATAACTGCAATCACCACCGAACTGGCACTTTTAATAATAACCTCCATATTCACCCTGTAGAATTCATAACCAGACTTGGCTTCAAGTGCCTGTCCTGTAAAGTGTCCTACTGCCAGTGCAAGCAGAATGCCAATAATTCCTGCCGGAATCAGTATAAATGCGTTCTCTGTTATATACATTTTACGGATGCCTGCTTTAGTCATTCCCATCTGGCTGAACATATTATACGACTTGCGTCTTGTATTCCTGTATTCAATAAGCTGGTATGACAATGCGAGAATTCCAATAACCATGACTACAACATACATATACATGTAAACTGTTGCTGACTTCCATGGTGAATAATCATATACTGCCGCATTATATACTGTCTCGCACCTTATGTCTTCCTTTATCTTCTTATAAACATTTGCATATTCACTTGTTCTTATCGAATCCTTGAATCCATACAGATACAGATTATCAATTTTATAATCAAAATCGTTTAACTTCTCATCTGTAACTAATGCTCCTGGAATCATTTTCCCGTTCTGCCATATATTGGTATAATTCTGGAATATTCCTACTAATGTATATGTTTCGATTCTTTGATCTGACTCATAATTAATATTATCTGCACGATAATAATATATTGTTATCTTCTGTCCTAACTCCCCTGCATATCCAAGCTTTAACAATGTATTCCAATCCATTGCAATCTCATCATTATTCTGTGGCATACGGCCTTCGTCAAGTTTTAATCTGCCCTGCTTAATGAAATCGTCTGTCATGCTTCCTATATGCAACTTCGTCTCATTCCATTCACTGTCATATAACTCCACACTGCTTTTCGCGCTGACCGGCTCACACAGATAATTATGTGTGCTTAATATTTCGTTAGCTTCTTTCTTACTTCTCTCACATATGAACCAGTCTCCGAATCTTGACTTATTGGATGACATCTGCCACTGGTACATATTCTCCTGAAATATAAGAACCGCTGTCACAAAAAACACCGCCACAAGTGTTGTAAGCGCCGCCTTCCATATCTGCGAGAACCGTCTCCTTATACTTTTGAAAGTAATCTTTAAAACATTCATTCAAGTACCCCCTGTAAGATTTATGTATATACCTTATTACCATGCTTATACATTATCATGCGAACCTTACAAAAACCTTACAGCCAAATATTTTTATAAGACTTCGCAGTTCTTTGTCCATTTTATATGTGTAATGCTGGTATGAGTGTCTATAGCACAAAATTTGAATATGACGAGCTGTCCAGGAGTTAATGCCGCTATATACATAAGGTCAGTTCACAAAAGCTCGTTCAAACGAAGTGCGTTTGCTTTTGTGGACTGTAATAAACTTTGTAGATAGCGGCATTTACTCCTGCTAAGCGATGTCATCCTGAAAGTTTTGTGCTATAAACACTCATACTGACAGGGGATATATATGATATGGACAAACAACTGCGAAGTCTCTCTTAATTAATCTTCCACCGGTAGCCGATTCCGCGGATTGTCTCTATATAAGCTCTGCCGTCCTCACGGTTTCCAAGCTTTGTCTTTAGCCTGCTCACAGTAACTGTCAGCGTATTATCCTCTACAAATGTTCCGTATCTGTCCCACATTTTCTGAAAAAATGTATCTCTTCTTACAATAAGTCCCTTGTTGTTTATAAGTATCTCTAATACATGAAATTCTGTCGGAGACACACATATCTGTTTATCTGCATGAATAATTGACTTATTCTTAAAGTCTACTGTAAGAGTTCCATCTTTATAAATGTCTGTGCCACCTGATATTCTTCTAACATTAGCCATTATTCTTGATACAAGCTCCGCAACCCTGAACGGCTTCACAACATAGTCATCACCGCCGCAGTCAAGTCCTTTAATAATACTGTCTTCATCATCACACGATGTTAAAAATATTATTATCTGACTTCCGTGTTCTCTTATCTTCCTGCAGACATCAAATCCATTGCCATCAGGCAGATATACATCTAACAAGAATACATCTATTACAGCTTCTTCCTGTTCATATATATTATTAAACTGTCCTACGCTTGCCGCTTCCACAACTAAATATCCTTTTTCCTGTAATATTCCTGCAAGCTGCTGCCTTATAAAATCATCATCTTCCAATATAAGTATCTTGGTCATATTCCCTCCCAGACAGTACATTTTCTATATTGTAATGCACTAACCTTACACGTATCTTACAATTCAGCCTTTCTCTTAAGAACATATCTTGGTATCTGTACCCTTATAACAGCACCCTTTCCGTCCTCGTTATTACGCACATCTACGGTTCCATGATGTGCTTCAATAATGAGCCGGGACAGGTTAAGTCCTATACCGGCATGCCCTGCGGCAGCACTTCCCGTTGTCTCAAACCTGTCAAATACATACGGTATCCGGTCCTCTTCAAATCCACTTCCATTATCCTTAATATTGACTATACATTTGTCATCACGGCATGCAGCTTTAACTTCAACCTTATCGCACAACTCGCTGCTGTTCTGTATTATATTGATAAATGCTTCTCTTATCCATTCTTCATCAGCATTGATGCAATAGTCTTTGTCATCACATTCCACCGTTATATTGCAGTCATTCTTAGGAAGCTGGTTCACAACATCACAAAGCATGCTGTTCACATTAATGTCCTGCTCTGTCATGATTATCTTGCCTGCTTCCATTCTGCTTATTGTCATCAGCTTACTTATAAATGACCTGATTCTTTCAATCTGTTCAAAACATCTTTCAAGAAGCTCCCTGTTCTCACCGCTCTCCTCTAATCTGTCTAATGCAAGACTGAGTGCAGTAAGAGGTGTCTTAATCTGATGTGCAATATTCTCTGTAAAATTCTGCAGTTTCTCATTACGCTCAACAAGAAATCTTTCATCTGCTTTCTGTTTTTTCTTTAATTGCTGGTTCTCTGTATCTAGATTAATAACATATGAATAGATATCATTATGTCCGATTTTTACAATCATCCTTATACATGCTGCCATTACAACTATAATTATAATTATTCCTGCCACTGCAATTATCCACTGACCACTTCTATAATACATATATGATGCACCATTCTCTGTATAGCCGCACTCCTTGACTACGTTCTTATACTTTGATACATCACTCAATGAATACCTGTTATAAAACATCATATCTATCAGATATTCTCCTGATTTTTCATCTATGTTATACAAGCCTGCTGCCAGTGCCCTGAATTTTAATTCATAAAATCCAGTCGTAACAGCAATTATAAGTATAGCAATTCCTGCCATAACACAAAAAGCAGCCATCATCTTTTTTCTGATGACGGCTACTTTCCTTGTTGCTATATGTTCTATATCTTTTTCTTCCTCTATTAATACTGTATCTGACATAAATCCCCCTTAACTACATGCATTAGTTTCTGGAAGTATTATATCATTTTATTCTGTTAAAGCATATCTGTTAATTAAAATGAATTGATTGATGGCCTGTTGGCAACAGTTTGTTGACCAAAGTCCACTAAACTCCTGTGAATTCTCGATTTCGTAGGTATATTTTCCAACTTAATACGTTGATTTCAACCATTAAACCCACTCATTCATTATCCAGATACATTTTAGTAGGCTTTTCCCATCAATTATTCTCTGAAAGAGCCACATCTCAACTGAAAAAAGCATACTAAACTTGATATATTTGCCCACTTAGTAGGTTTCTGCCTCAAAAAGCCAGAAATCCAACTCACATCACGGCAAGCTCATATCTTACTTCTTCCCCTTCTGTGTCAGCAGAACTGACATTATCAATGAAGTTATCGGCACTGTAAGTATTATGCCCATTGTTCCTGATATTCCACGCATTATCTCAATTGCAACCGAGTACATGTTAAGAATCTGGTGCATCTGGTATGAATATGCGTATATTATCATGACAAGTCCCAGACTTCCTCCTGCATAAGCAAGAATAAGTGTGTTAGACATTGTTCCTATCATATCACGTCCAATATTAATTCCTGCATGGAATATTTCCTTTGCTGATATGTCAGGTCTGTTTTCTTTAATCTCATGTAATGATGATGAAACTGACATTGCAACATCCATTACTGCTCCTAACGATGCAATCAGTATTCCTGAAAACAGCATACCGCCTATATCAAGTTTTGAATTCTGACCTACATATATAAGATTCTCTATATCATCAACATTATATCCTGTTACATGTCCAAAATGTCCGAAAACAAGTGCTATAAGACCTGATACAACCACTCCGGCTATTGTTCCAAGCATAGCGCCAATTGATTTCTTCTGAAAATCTGCCAGCAGAATAAATGTTATCAGCGTAATTATGACAACTGATAATGTAGCTGCAATAAATGGTGAAACACCTATATACATCATCGGAATATACATCATTACTACAACTGCAAATGTGAATATAAGTGCGAGTACTGAATTGAAACCTTTCTTTCCTCCTACCAGCCACATAAGTCCGAAAAATGCTGCTAATAACGCAATTATCTCCGGTTCACGGTCATAATTATATACATTGGCTGAGAGGTTTCCATTATATTCACTTATATTAGCTATTACCCTTGTTCCAACCTTACAGTTGGCTCCGTACAGATATCCGTTAAGACTATACGCTTTTACTTCTTCTCCCTTGTGGCTTCCTGATTTAATACGTAAAACAACCTCCTGGCTGTCGCCGCTTTCTAAGTCAGCGGCAGCCTGAAGGTCTTCATTATCATTCTGTATAACCACTGCCTTAACAAACTTAGTATTGTCTTTGGCAAGCAGTGGTTTTCTTTCTACACTTGTGTAGAATAGAAACATCGCAATCATAATAAGTGCCACAACAAGGTATTTACCAAATGTGTCTATTATCTTTCGCAAATGTCTTCCTTCTTTCTGATTCCAACTATAACAGCGCCGATACCTGCTGCTGCAGCAGCCATACAAGCATATACTCTTGCAAGCATGTTATCTCCTGTCTGTGGAGCTTTGCCATTATCTGTAGAAGAATTATTGGTTGATGAGTTATCTGCTGATGAACCTTCTGCCGGTGCAGATGGTTCTGTTACAGTATTGTTATCTTCCTGTACAGTAAGTGCATTAATTGCATTAACAACTGCAGTTTTTGCATCCTCTAATGCCTTGGCATCAATCTTAGGTGCATTCTCAGACTTATAATCCGCAAGCTGTGCCTGTGCACCTTCCTGTGTCTGAATGTATATAGTCTTGTCCAGAAGTGTTGATACACCCTTCTTAAATCTGTTAACACTCTTTCCACTTTCAGATGTTGACTTATCTGCTGCATTCTTTACAGAACCATATCCTGACACTCTGTCAGTATCCTTACCATAATTATTTACGATATCTGCAAGCATTGGATCCTTGTCTGTTGTATATGCTGCCTTAATCTTCTTTAATGCTGAAAGAGCATCTTTAAGAGAATTCATGCTGGCTTCTGTATAATTAACCTCTGTGCCGTTAATTAAAGCTTCTGCATTATTAATAACCTCATCCACTGACATATCTGTATTAGTCTTATTGATTGTAAAATCATCAGCATATTTATTACCATTGTAGTCATATGTCTTGATGGTAAGTGATCCGCTCGAAAAATCAATTGTTGAGAATGATGGGAGACATGCATTAGTTCTCTCTGCAATGTAGTATGGTGTGTAGTTAAGCAGATTGTAGTACTTAGAACCTGAGCCTGAACCTGTTGTTATATAAAGAGTTCCATCCGGATTAGTTACTGAACCGCTGCTTATATCATAGTCAACTACATTTCCATCAAGAATCTGATAACTTCTTGAAAATGTGTGGTCATGTCCTGTAAGACATATATCAATGTTAAATTCGTCCATTAATGGTGCAAATACAATTCTGTTAGTAGCAGCATCTGTATCTGCATGTGGCTGTCCTGAACCATAGATATCGCTATGGAATATTACAACCTTCCACTTAGCATCAGGATTGCTTGCAACAGCCTTATTCATAAATGTTCTGTGCTCCTCCTGATTACGGTTGTTGCTGTTTAATGAAATGAATAATACATCTCCATAGTTGAAATAGAAATCACTTCCTGCTGCTGTGCTTCCTAACTTATCCTCTGAATTAGGATTGTTAAAATGTGCTGAGTAATCTGAACCTGCCATATCGTGGTTACCGATTGTTGCAGCGATTGGAAGGCTTCTGAATACTGATGGATAAAGATATCCTGCATACTCGCTCTCTCTTGTCTTTTTATCATTATCCTTAGTTGCACCAGACTGGTTAATCTGATCACCTGCTGATAAAAGAAACGATGCATCAGGACATGTCTTTAATGCCTGTTGCATTGTCTTGTTCCAGTTGTATGCATCTCTTGCAACACTGGCATCATTAGCTGAATAATCTGAACTGCTTCCTGAAGCACCAACCTGTGGGTCACCGGTAAGAATAACTGAAAACTTATCCGTTGCCTTAGTTGTATAATCATACTCAGCAGACCATATACTGTCATCTCCTGTGTAATTGTCTGTATACTGGTAATGATACTGTGTGTTCTCTTCAAAATAATCAGCTATGTTTACCTTATTGGCTGCACTGTATGACTTTCCCTGCCAGTTCTCAGCACTGATAGCCTCTGCATTACCTGTTACAACCTTGGCTGATGACTTTGAACCATCCTTCCATACCTTTACTGCCGGTGTTCCTTTTCCAGCTGAATACCATGAAAAATTAAGATCTGCCGCATCTGAACCTGGAGTTAAAGCTACATTTTCAGTCTGTGCATAAGCTTTTTCTCCTCCCTGCCATACATTAGAAAGCCAGTTCTGGAAATCAGCTGAATTATCTGTATCCTGCTTGAATGTACTCTGACTTACATCCGCCTCACCATATGCAAATGCATTAATAAGTGGTGCCTGACTTACAAGAACTGTTGACATTGCAGCAAGTGCTGCACCTTTTCTTAATAAATTCTTACTTTTCTTCATTTTTTCCTCCACATAATGAGATATATTTATTCGTATACTGTTGTGCAACGAATTGTCATTACTATATCCCTATGTGGTAAACTTACAATAATTGTCTTGTAAATCTTGTGTAAAATTCTTGTTTTAAGCAAAAAACAGACACAGATGTTAATGTCTGTGTCCGATTTTTTCAATTTATTTATTTTCAAGCTTTGTAATACATTTATCCAGAGATGTTGCAAACCAGTCAATATCGTTCTCTGAAAATACCATTGGTGGACGAAGCTTTAAGATATTTCCGTAATGGCCTATAACTGATGTAAGAATATGCTCATCTCTTAACATCTCTATTACATTCAACGCCATATCCTTATCAGGTGTCTTATTACCATCATTCTTTACGAATTCAAATCCTAAAAACAAACCTGCACCTCTTACATCACCTACTGATTCAGGGTGTCTCTCCTGTACCTCTTTAAGTGCCTTAAGAAGTGCCGCTCCTGCTTTCTTACAGTGTTCCTGAAGATTCTCATCCTTAATATATTTAAGAACAGCCTGAGCTGCAGCTATTGATACAGGATTACCACCAAATGTATTAAAGTAAGGAAGCTTGTCGCTGAAGGCTGCAAGCACATCCTCCTTTGCAGCAAGTCCTGAGATTGGAATTCCGTTACCCATAGGCTTACCCATTGTTATCATATCAGGGACAATTCCGTGTCTCGCAAATCCAAAGAATGCCTGTCCGGTTCTTGCAAATCCCGGCTGAACCTCATCTGCTATAAATACTCCGCCATTCTTATGTACAACATCTACTGTTGCTTTTAAGAATCCTACAGGGTCAGGATATATACCATCAGATGAGAATATTGAATCAGCAAGGAAACAAGAAAACTTATATCCTGCCTCATTTAATTCATCTATAGTCTTTTGCATCTCTGACGCATACCATGCTGTGAATTCTTCTGGTGTTCCACCATGACGGTAATAATCTGGTGCTGTTATAAGCCTTACATTAGGAAGTAATGGCTGACCGTCTCCAAGTGAAGGTGAACAGCCTGATGTTAATGCACTTGTTCCGTGGTAGGCTTCCTGTGTGATAATTATACCGGTACCACCCGTATAGGCTTCTGCCACACGAAGTGCAAGGTCATTAGCTTCTGAACCTGTACACATATACATTATCTTATTAATCTCATCAGGCATAAGTGCAAGCAGTTCTTCACTGTAATCAAGAATTTTTTCATGAAGATATCTTGTATGTGTATTAAGCGTTTTCATCTGTTCTGTAACTGCATTTACAACAGCAGGGTTACAATGTCCTACACCAGCTACATTGTTATACATATCAAGATATTTGTTACCTTCATCATCCCACAGATAATCTCCTTCTCCACGGACAATGTTAAGTGGCTTTCTATAAAAAAGTCTGTAAGCACCTCCAAGGTATTTTTCTCTCTTACTAATCATTTCCCTTGTTTTAGGACTTAACATAGATGCATATTCTTCCTTAAAACTGTTAGAGTCCATAATACTTGATTCTGTTGCCATAATTTCCTCCATTCTGCAAAAAGAAAAAGCACAGAACCTCTGATTTCTCAGAAATTCTGTGCTCCTTTGCACTGTCATACAGATTCATTCTGTCTGACATATATAATAGCAACATTTGGTTATTTGTCAATTTATAATCAAATGCTTATTAATCATATTTCTTATTTATCTTAAGTTTTACAGATAATGCTATTAAAGCCACGACAATAATACCTGCAAGAACCCATACCCACACAGGAACATTCTTAATGTTATAACATCTTACATTAATCCACATCTGATTAATTCTTGTTGTCTCTTCAGCATCAAAATACTGCATAATAGCACTTCTATCCATAACCTCCTGCGTAGGATACTGTGCTGATAACTGTCTGTATGTCTGTTCTTCTGGAACTTTAAGTATATATCTTTCATCATCAGAATCCCCAGAAAAGAAATATCCCAGAGGATAATCTACAACATCTGTATCACTTTCATCTGCTCCGTAGTTCCACTTTACATAGTCGAATACAACATCACTGTCACCACCTGATATAACTGATGTATATCCAATATAGCTCATGTTTCTTACAGCATTTTCAGGTTTTGACAGAAAGTTAATAAAGCTCTGTGCTGCCTGCTTTTTCTCTGAATTGCCATTAATTCCAGACTTTAACATTACCCAGCCGTCAAAATAAAGGTTAGTACATTCTTCAGGTACTGCAAAATTAAGCTGAAAATCATCCTCGTCAGCCTGGTCCATAGTATATACAGCATCTCCAGACCACTGATAACCTGCGACTACCTTTCCTGTTATCATATCAGTCTTGGCACTGTCAGTCTCGAATGAATAGGCATTATTCTTAACTGACTGAAGATACTCCTGAATCCTGTCCACATTTGCCTCAGAAGTATCATTCATCTCCTCGGCAAGTTTTTCACGATAATCAGGACTGTTTATAAATGACGCTGACTTTAACTTGTCTGACTTAATTGCACCAACAGCTGCAAACATGGAATCTCTTACATTATCCTTAATCGTTATCTGACGTCTGAATTTGCTGTTATCAATTATCGTCCATGTAGATGCTTCTTTTTCTGTCACCTTATCAGGATTGTACACGATTCCTGTTATACCCCACATATATCCTGCAGCATAGCGGCTCCATGACTCACCATTAATCTTATTCTCGTCAAATGTTTTCTTGATAAATGGAGATACACCCTTAGCATAGTAATTATTAGCAATCGAAGTATCATAGAAATCATCTGAAAATGGCTCAAGCCAGTCCTCTGCCATAAGCTTCATTATCATATATTCTGAAGGACAGATTACATCGTAATCATCACCCAGAGTAAGCATGTTGTACAGTTCCTCGTTAGTTCCAAGACAACTGTACTGTACCTTAACTTTCTTGCCATAATTCTCATAATACCAGTTCTCAAAATCAGTAATTATCGAATTCTCACCCTTTATGCTTCCGCTCTCAAGGTCAATTATATCATCATCACTCCAGTCTCCGGTATCAATATATTCTTCCCAGTTGCACACACGGAGTATGATTGTATCGTCTGCTGCCACCGCTGTAAGACGGTTTGTATTAAACACTCCTGTTACTGCTGCTGTACCGCTTACTATCATTAAAGCTGAAAGTATTAACGCATTTATCTTTCCAATAATCTTATTCATCAGCTCCAGCCTCCTCTCGTACAGCTTTTCTTGCTGGTGCAAGATTAATTGCTATCTCAACTACAATAACAATAAGGAATATTATTGTAGATAAAGCCCACAAAGCAGTCTTGATATCAGTCTGTGAACCCTTGGTTGCATTAACAACATAAGTACTTATTGTGTCAAATGTTGCAGGCTTAGTGTATGTTGCAACGAAATAATCATCCAGTGATAATGTAACTGCCATAACAAATCCTGATGCTATACCGGAAACAATCTGAGGTATTATTATCTTAAAAAGTGCATACACAGGTGTTGCACCAAGGTCAAGTGCTGCTTCATACAGACTTGGATCCATCTGTTTTAATTTAGGAACAACAGCCAGATATACGAACGGTGCACTCAGTATAACATGTCCCACAACAAGAGGAATATACGTATCCTTACTGACACCTAATACAACTACAAGAAGAATACAGATAGAAAAACCTGTAACTACATCTGCATTGACAACAGGAACCTGATTAAGAACTGACATTGCTCCTTTTACTTTTCCCTTTGAATAAAATGCACCTATAGCACCTGTTGTTCCAAGTATTGTTGCAAGTACAGCACTTCCAACAGCAAGCAGCACAGAACCGATTATCATATTAATAAGCTCCGGAGTCGTAAAAAGTGTTACATAATTATGCATTGAAAATGCATGTATTGCTCCTATATTAGCGGCATCCGTAAAACTGTATACTGCAAGCACAAGAATTGGAATATACATGAACAAAAGGACAATGCATATAATCATATATTTCAGAAATTTCTTCATTATACAAGTCCTCCTCTTCCAGCATTTTCTGATTCTTTATCACCCGAAACCAGAGTGACAATACATATAATAACAAGAAGTATCAGTGCTATCATTGAGCCATTGTGCCAGTCATATGCACTGAAATAACTTCCAATCAGACTACCCATAATATATGTGCTGTTATAAAGCATATCAAGAACTACATAGTTAGTCATTGCCGGAAGGAATACCATTGACACACCACTGACAATTCCCGGAACAGACAATGGCAGTATAACCTTGATAAATGTCTGGAAATTATCCGCACCAAGATCCGATGCTGCTTCAATAACACTCTTATCAAGCTTTGAAAGCGTTGTATATAACGGAAGTATCATGAATGGAAGAAAATCGTATGTCATTCCTATTATCGTATTGATAAACGGATAATACGCAAGATTTCCCTCAATCATTGATAATATCTCTTTAAGTGCGGTAATTCTTAATGTGAAATTAATCCACATAGGCATAACAAAAAGCAGAAGTATTACCGCTTTTCTCTTTAACTTACTCTGTGAAAGTATATACGCTACAGGATAAGCAATTATAAGACAGACTGCAGTTGCAACAAATGCAAGTACAAGACTGTAACACAGAGTTCCAAGTGTATTAGGGTCTGTAAAAAAATTCTGCAGATTAACCATGCTGAATTGTCCCTGTCCATTAGTAAATGCATAATATACAAGGACAAGCAGTGGTGCTGCAACAAATAATATAAGAAACAGCCCATAAGGGATTCCAAGATATTTGCGTGAAAAAGACATATTTCTATCCCCCTACTTCTTCAACTGGAATTTCATCTTCTCTTCAGGCATGATAAGACCAACCTGATCATCCATATTCCAGAGATATTCATCATCTACAATAAGGTCATGTCCATACTCAGTTCTTATTACATAACTGTAATGGTCACCCTTATAGATAAGATTAATAATCTTACCTGATACAAGACCTGCTGTTACATCATCGCTCATTTCAATATCATCAGGCTGGATTGAAACAACAACCCTGAACTTTGAAACATCTACATTTTCACCGTTCTCATCAACAAGCACTCCATCTGACATCTTAGTCTTAGGAATAACCTGTGTTAAATCACAGCTTATTATCTTGCCATTAAAGTCGAGCGTATAATCTCCATTAATTGTTGTAACAAAACTTGTGGTATGGTCCTCTGCAAGCATTACATGAATTCCATCAGGCTCAAGCTGCATTCCTACTGTATCACCGACATGATAACACCTGGTAGTTCTTATTATCATCTCATACTTTCCGGATTCAACAGCAACCTCGTAATGCATTCCCTTGAATATAACTGAAGTAACTTCACCAACAACAGTTCCATCCTCCGGCTTTGTAATAATTACATCTTCTGGTCTTATAACAACGTCAACTAAAGTTCCCTCTGGAACATCATCCATTCCGACAAACTCTCCGCCACAGAATCTTACTTTCATGTGTCCTGTCATAATACCTTTGAAAATATTGCTCTCTCCAATAAAGTCAGCAACAAAAGCATTCTTAGGCTCATTATATATATCCTCAGGAGTTCCTATCTGCTGAATCTTACCCTCTGATAAGACAACAATCTTATCAGACATTGTAAGTGCCTCTTCCTGGTCATGTGTTACATATATAAATGTAATTCCAAGCTGGTCATGCATATTCTTAAGCTCAATCTGCATCTCCTTACGCATCTTTAAATCAAGTGCCCCCAGAGGTTCATCAAGCATAAGAATTTCTGGCTCATTGACAAGTGCTCTTGCAATTGCAATTCTTTGCTGCTGTCCGCCTGACAACGTAGATATCTTTCTGTCCTCAAATCCTTCAAGGTCAACCATATCAAGAACATGCTTAACCTTTTTTCTTATTTCTTCTTTAGGAAGCTTCTTTAACTTAAGTCCAAATGCAATATTTTCATATATATTCATATGTGGAAACAGCGCATAACGCTGAAACACGGTATTAATCGGTCTTTTATTAGCTGGAAGCTGTGATATATCCTCTCCGTTAAGAAGTATCTGTCCGTCTGTCGGAAGTTCGAATCCTGCTATCATTCTTAGTGTGGTTGTCTTTCCACATCCTGATGGTCCTAAAAATGTTACAAATTCCCCCCGCTTTACTTCAAGATTAAAGTCATCAACCGCCTTAAATCCATTATCACTATATACCTTACTGATATGTTTAAGTTCTATTATATTTTCTGATTTACCAGACATATCCAACCTCCGCAATTAACATCCTTCGTTACACCGTCCAACAACTATGCAACCACTTCCTATTTAATATCAAAAACGGGTACAAATCAAGTAAATTCTTGATTTGCACCCATGGTTTTTTCATTATGTAAACAACTGGCAAATATATGTTTTAAGGTCTGTGATGAAGCTCCTGGACAGTCTTTCCTATTTCTTCCCTTATAGTCTGTCTGTCTTCCGGAATCTTCTGCATTCTTGCAAGTAAATCCGCTGTATCATGCTCAGAACCAACTTTTCTTAACGACTCACATGCTGCGAATACAACATCATCATCTGCATCATCAATAAATCTTAACAGCAAGTCCACACTGGTCTGATCATCACTTGCACCAAGAGCCTTAGCTGCTGCAATCTTTTCTTCTTTACTTCCTGTAATTACTTCCTGTATAGCATACCAGTCATGGTGCTTTACATATTTCTCCATTTTTTCATCTAATGTCTTTTTCTTAAATAACATACCGATGCCTTCTTTCATCTTTTTCTATATTATAGTATTGCATTTTCGATATGTAAAATGTATATTTAATATGTCACTTATATCATAATTATATATTGGAGAATTACTATGACCTTAGATTATTACAGAATATTTTACTATGTTGCAAAATATAAGAGTTTTTCAAAAGCAGCCCGCATGCTCGACAATAACCAGCCTAACATAACCCGCTGCATGAATATATTAGAAAGTGAACTTGACTGCAAGCTGCTTAACCGTTCTCACAAAGGCATCACTCTTACACCTGAAGGAAATACATTGTATTCTCATGTATCAATCGCAATGAAACAGCTTGAAGACGCTGAGAATGCCATTATCAAAAGCAAAAGTCTGTCCGGTGGTACAATATGCATAGGAGTAAGCGAGATTGCTCTTAGAATATTCCTTCTTAAAAAACTTGAGAAATTCACAGAACTTTTTCCCGATGTCAAGATAAAGCTTACCAACCACTCTACTAATCAGGCTGTTAATGCTCTAAAAGCCGGTCTGGTAGACTTTGCTGTCGTAACCACACCTGTCAATTTAACTGGCGATATGAAATCTGAAAGTCTATGCTCATTCCATGATATACTTATTGCAGGTCCAAAATACAGTCAGCCGGATAATAAAATAATTCATCTGGAAGAATTGCAGGATTATCCTTTCATAAGTCTGGCAGAAGGTACCGGTACACATGACCACTACACCAAATTCTTCTATGACAACAATCTTCACTTTAACCTTGACCTGGAGGCTTCAACTACAGATCAGGTTCTTGCAATGGTTCAGGCAAACTTAGGGCTTGGCTTCTATCCGGAGGAACTTGCCTCTGAATATATAATGCGTGGTGAAATATTTCCTGTAAATCTATACGAGTCCGCACCTGACAGAGATATTGTTCTTATACGCGAATCAAGACATACTGAAAGCATTGCAGCCAAAAAGCTTATTAATTTCTTAAAGCATACAACTGATTAAAATGTCTTAGTTACGCATTCAAGTGTCGCACAGTAGCCTGTATTATTCTTGCTCTTATACATGGCACTGTCGGCATGTCTGTACAGTTCATCAAAATCAATATCCTTTTCCCCTTTATAAAACACTTCACCCATGCTTACATATATCTTCTCATCTCCCATCTCTGGAATTCTTATGTCCTTAAGCTTTGCAAATACTCTCATCGTGAAGCTTTCAGCATCTTTAGTTTCTGTTATTCCCGGGATGAACATTGCAAATTCATCACCTCCCAGGCGCATGCATATATCATGTTCCCTGCATATACTCTGAAGACTTCTTGCAACCGCTATAATTACTGCATCCCCGACAACATGTCCATATGTATCGTTAACATTCTTGAACTTATCACAATCAAGAAGGCACATAAGCCCCTTAGTTCCTTCCTTAATAAGGTCTGTAATTGCTTCCTCTCCGCTTCCTCTATTTCTTATTCCCGTCATAAGGTCTGTTTCTGAAAGATATAAAAGCCTGTTCTCCTTACGTTTCTCTGCATCGATAACTTCAACGGCATATACAACATGCCACAGTTCTCCGTTGCTATCCTCATCTACCCTTATGAATCTTTCACGACACCATCCAGAGTAATTTCCAAGGAATTCATGAACAATCGTAGTCTTGTTCTTCATTCTCTCCGGAAGTGTTGATATATCAACAAATTCAAGTACACTTTCTACATACTTCCTGGAAGGAAGAATCTTCATTACACTATTTATCTGTTCTGCAAAAGTATGCTCGCCTTTTATCATATTATCCCTTATGAAATCTGTTGACTTTATTTCATGAAATTCCCCTGTCTTTAAATTGATAATATGCATTGACAGATATATTCCGGCAAGTGCTGAATATGCACTGAACATAGCCTCACGCTTGGATTTTTTAAATACATTTCTCTGTTTTAATAGCAGTACTAAAAATGTGCCTATCATATCAAGAAAGCGCGAAATCTCGTCCATCTCACTTTCTGGTGGATTGTCAACACCAAAGAAGCCATATATCTCGTCCTTATATCTGAATGGACTTACTGCCAGGCTCTTTACATTCTGAACTTTGAGCAGTTCATATGCTGCAGGATATTCATCCTTAATCTCCTCAATATCCTTAGTACTAATATTCCTTCCAGCATCAAACGATGTATACCACCAGTCTATAATTGACATATCTACATTCTGAAGAAACTTTATCTGAGGCTCAATCCCATCCGCACACCACTCATAAGTATTATTAGTAACCTTTTTTCTAATATTATCTTCAAATATGTATATTCTTTCAGACCCGATATGTTCTCCAAAGAATCTGATAAATTCATTAATCTGATCATCTGGATTTTCATAATTCATTGCTGCCTTCATTGCTTTATTCATAATTGATTCGTACTTTTTCGTCTTCATATGCATCTCCAATTCAATACATTTATAACTACCAACATAGTAACATATATTAACAAAAAACGCACCCTTTTCACATGTAAAAATTGTGAAAAAAGTGCGTCCTGATATTAAACAAACCGCATTCGCCGCTAATAATTCTCTACATAGCCTTAATTGCATTCACTGTTATATTGTACTGTTTCTCAACTTCTTCAAATGCTTCCTCAGCTCCTGCAAGTTCTCCTGCACGAAAAATCTCTGTAATAGCTGAACTCGCCTTATAAAGATTATCAAACCCAAGATTTAAGCATACTCCCTTAAGTGTATGTGCTGCCCTGAATGCTTCTTCTACATTTCCAGCAGCTATAGCCTCTTTAAGATTGGCGTAGCTGTTGTCATCTAAAAATTTCAATACAAATTTTTTAATAAAAGCCTCATTTGGAAATCTATTCAAAGTATTCTGATAATCTGCTCCCATCGCATCATAGCATTCTTTAATTGTCATGTGCCTACCTGCCTATATATTGTTAAATTATAACTATGCATATAATGATAAATGATATCACGATTAATATAGTATTGTCAAAGAATGATTTAATAATAAAATATAATTTCAGATAATTATTTTACATATTCGCAAATATACTGTATATTAAATATATTGCTGTCTGGCAAAATATATGCGGGGGAATTGTTTTATGAAAAAACGAGATTCTTTTAACAACAAATGGGGATTCATCCTTGCCTGTATCGGCTCTGCCGTTGGTATGGGTAATATCTGGATGTTCCCAACAAGAGTATCAATGTATGGCGGTGGATCATACCTGATACCATATTTCATATTCGTTGCACTTATTGGTTTCACTGGTGTTATCGGAGAAATGAGTTTTGGTCGTGCTACTAAGTCAGGACCTGTTGATGCATTTGGATATGCATGCGAAACTAAGAATAAGAGAAAGCTTGGTGAGGCTATCGGCTTTATTCCAGTACTTGGCGCACTTGCAATGGCAATTGGTTACACTGTTGTAATGGGCTGGATTCTTAAGTACATGATTGGAGCTTTTACAGGAAAGACACTTGCATCTGCTGACACAGAAGGCTTTGCTGCTTCATTTGGAAGTATGGCAAGCGCATTTGGTAATAATGTATGGCAGATTGTAGCTCTTGTTATTGGTATTATTATCCTTATGTTCGGTGTCGGACGCGGAATTGAAAAGGCCAATAAAATCATGATGCCTGTTTTCTTTATTCTTTTTGCTGTACTTGGAATATATGTTGCTTTCCAGCCTGGTGCAATAGAAGGCTACAAATACATTTTCAGAGTTGACCCTAAGGCATTTGCTGACCCTAAGACATGGATATTCGCTCTTGGCCAGGCATTCTTCTCTCTTTCTGTTGCTGGTAATGGTACTCTTATATATGGTTCTTATCTTTCAGATAATGAAGATATCCCTGCTGCTGCCGGACGCGTTGCTCTGTTCGATACTATAGCAGCCTTGCTCGCAGCTCTTGTTATCATTCCTGCAATGGCAACAACCGGTGCCCAGCTTAATCAGGGTGGTCCCGGACTTATGTTTATCTTCCTCCCGGCACTTTTTAAATCAATGCCAGGCGGATACATAGTCGCAATTATATTCTTCGTTGCTGTATTTATGGCAGGACTTTCTTCTTTAATCAACCTGTATGAAGCACCTATTGCAACTATTCAGGAAAAGCTTCATCTTGGAAGAAAGGCATCTTGTGCCATAATCGCTGTAATAGCACTTGTAGTTTCAATATGTATTCAGGGAATTGTCTCTGGATGGATGGATATACTTTCTATCTACATCTGCCCACTTGGTGCAGGTCTTGCCGGAATTATGTTCTTCTGGGTATGTGGTAAGAAATATGTTGAAACTCAGGTTAATACCGGTCGCGATAAGAAATTAACTGATAAATTCTATCCTATATGCAAATATATTTTCTGCCCTATATGTTTCCTTGTTCTTATACTTGGAATTGTTCTTGGCGGAATCGGCTGATTAAGATATTATAATAAAAGGAATCCTGTGAGCAGGGAGGTATTGCCTTTCTGCTTATGGGATTCCTTTTTTCATATATTTAATTATGCTATTCATGCTTTGCATCACATTTTTCACAGGAATATTTCCTCAAAAGCAGCAATTACAAGCTTAAGAGTTGCTTCGTCCATATCCGAATAATGAATTACAAGTATTCCGTGGTACTTATCCGCATCAGCGAAACAATACTCTGAAAGGCAGTTAATCAGAATCCCCTTCTGCCTGACTGCCCATTTAATCTCAACATCACTTAAGGAAGTCTTCACATGCAGCAGGAAATGTGTTCCCGCATCGTCCTGATATATTGTACTGATTTCATTAAGCCTTGATTCACGAAACATCCTGCAAATCTTTTCACGGCGTCCCCTGTAATCATTGACAAGCCTCTTAATGTGGCGCTCAAAGTATCCCTTCTCAATAAATGCCGCCATCGCATACTGTTCAAAGCCCGACACCGTACACGAATAAAAATTCATTGTTGAGATGTATTTTTCCATCAGCTTTTCTGGCAGCACCATATATCCTATTCTAAGCGAAGGAACCATTGTCTTTGAAAATGTATTCATGTATATTACCCTGTGACTTCTGTCTCTCGACTGAATGGACGGAATTGGTTTGCCCTGCATACGGAATTCACAGTCAAAATCATCCTCTATTATATATCTGCCTGGCTCCTCCGCCGCCCAATTAAGCAGTTCCTGTCTTCTTGCAACCGGCATAACAAGGCCAATTGGAAAATGATGTTCAGGACTTACATGTGCTACATTTATGTCTTTCATTCTAAGTTCATCGACTTTCATACCCTTATCATCAATATTAACATAATCCCAGTCCACACCATTTTCATCATATATCTTGGTAATCTTACGGTATCCGGGATTCTCAACACCAAACTTCACATCTGGACCTAAGAGTTGTAACAACCTGTTATACAGATATTCCGTTCCGGCTCCTATAATAATATGGTCTGCTGAAACCTGCATTCCACGGTATCTGTTAAGATGGTCTGCAATTGCTTCACGAAGCTGCAGCACACCGTTAAAAGGTACAGTCTTAAGAAGAGAAGTGTTATAATCGGTCAGGGTTTCCCTCATAACCTTTGCCCATGTAGCAAATGGAAATCTATCATACCGGATATTATTTGCCGTCAAATCAGCAAGATAAGTCTCCTCCTGGAATCTTTTCACAGGAGCAGCATACCCTGGTGCACCACCTGTAACCACGGCAATCTTATTAACATAATACCCTCTTTTTTCCTCAGATCGGATATAACCTTCCAGAAGAAGCTGCTCATATGCGTTCTCCACCGTCTTGACACTTATCTGCAAATGCTGTGAAAACCCTCGCTTTGATGGCAGCTTCTCATCAGCCTTAAGCTTCCCGTCAGATATATCTTCCTTAATCAGTTCATACAGATATTCGTACATTGTTTTGTTTCCGCGTTTATCTAAATCATATGTAAGCAAATCTGGTCTCCTATTATATATGTGTTTTGGATATTTAAAAAATATCAGTTCTAATTATAATAAGCTCATAAGCAAAAAACAAGGAGGAAAATCCCTCTCCTCACCTGAAGGGTTCGGATTTTTCTTCGAAAAACAAGGAGGAATAGAAATACTATGGGAATCTATGCTATTACTGGTGCTTCAAGCGGTATCGGTGCGAAAACTAAAGAATTGTTAATACAGCAGGGACATAAGGTAATTAATATTGATCTTAAAGACGGTGACATCTGCGTAAACCTTGCATCGCAGGAAGGCAGACAGTCTGCTGTTGATCAGTTACATACTATGTGCCCTGACGGACTTGACGGAATGATATGCAACGCTGGTGTTTCAGGCGCATGCGGTAATCTCGGACTCATTATCTCTCTTAACTACTTCGGAACAGTAGCCATTGCAAATGGTGTATATGATCTTTTAAATAAGAAGCACGGAAGCTGTGTTGTAACTGTTTCTAACACAATTTCACAGGGTGCAGGCCGTAAGGATATCGTTGATCTTCTTAATAACATCGGTGATGAAAAGCGTGTATTAAGCCTTATTTCTTCTATGGACAGCACTAACCTTTCAGTAGGAAACAGTCTTTATGTTTCTACTAAATACGCACTTGCAAGATGGGTACGCCGTGTATCTGCAACATGGGCTGCCAATGGTGTCCGTATAAATGCTGTTGCTCCTGGTAATGTACACACAGCCATGACTGCAACAATGAGCACTACAGCAAAGATGGCTCTTAATGCCCTTCCTATCCCAACCAAGTACGGTCAGGAGTGCCTCATGGCTCCAGAGGAAATTGCTGAGGTTATGGTATTCCTTGCTTCAGATTCAGCAAGAGGCGTCAATGGAAATATCATGTTCGTTGATGGTGGAACAGACGCATTATTAAACACAGAGAAAGTATATTAATTAAGGAGGGCATTAAACATGACAGCAATTGAAAAATATGTAGAAGCAATGGAAAACAAAGATTACGCAGGACTTGCCAATCTCTTTTCTCCAGACGGAATAATCAATGATTATTGTACTAACTCAGCAGCCCAGAACGAATATCATATATATGGACGTGAAGCTATCAACATGTTCTTCCGTAACAAGTTCGGCTTCCGCAAATACTCTATCTTAGATGGTGAAGTTGTGAATTCTACCCAGGCAGAATTCATCGCTAACTTCGGCGGTTACAACATCATGGCCATCGCTACAGTCCGTGAAGTAACAGAAGATGGGCTTATCAAGAGACTTACTGTAAGACCTAAGTAATTAAATATTAAAAATCGTGTATAACCAATCAGGGCATTTGAATTGCAAGTTAATCCCTTGCAATCCAAATGCCCTCATTTTTCTTTTTAACATAAACAATAAACTTTTCAAGAGATGCCTTTTCTCTATCTCGATGTCCAATCTGCCACTTTCTCGCAGTCGATTTGGACTTTCACTTACCTTCTATTCGCTTCTAGGTCCAATCGGTTATACCTGCGCGGACTTTTTGGACATCCACTTGGCTCTTGAATATATTCAAACCTGTATTTTAATACAGATTGACCTGTTTTTCCATAAGTCTGCTGCCTTCATACTTAAGCTTTATCGAGAAAAATCTCTCCTCCCCCGAAAGAAGAATGTTAAGAAATACCCTGTCGCCCTCCCATGTCGGAAGCTCGGGAACTTCTTCTTTATCAACCCAAGCCAGTTCTCCTTCATCACATTCAATAAGCTCACCTGTAAAGCCATCTGCCGTAAATACACACATAAGCTCTGGCTCACATTCATTACTTATAAATGTTACAAGCCCGCGGAATCTGTATGAAGTAAGCGTAAGACCTGTTTCTTCCTTTACCTCACGCACAAGACATTCCTCAGGAGTCTCCTGATTCTCAGCATGTCCGCCTACTCCAATCCATTTACCTTCATTAATATCATTATGCTTTTTCACTCTGTGAAGCATAAGATACTTCCCATCCTTCTCTATATAACATAAAGTTGTAGTTATCATCAATTCTACCTTTCATGTCCGATTTTTTCAATTTCATAATTTCTGCATACAACATTAATACCTTCAGTCTTACCCCAGTCAAGACTTACATACACTTTCTTCTTATTAACATCCCACTTAAGTTCATCAATAGTTATTCCGCATCTTGTACGAAGTCCCTTAACCATTCCGCTTCCAAGCTTGTCTGACCATGCCGGAAGCAGTTCAATTGTGTGTTCATCCGAATATACAAGCATTTCATTAATAATTCCAACCAGTCCAAATGCAGTATCTGTACAATATACACCTTTGCTCCTGTCAGTATTGTGGTCTGTAAATAAAGTTGTGTAAAATATGTCACTGTGTACAAGCAGATTAAGCGTATCATATACAGCATCTGCATTTTTAAGACGAGCCTCTACTAACGCCTTATGTATCCAGCCATGTGAAGCGGTATCATCTTTTCCTTTATTCTCATGGTTTCTGTTAATGATTGCCTGACGACACGCAGATGCTAACTTACTGTCATGCTGAGTCTGCAAAGCCGGCCATGCCGGATAAAGATGGCTTATATGCCTGTGAGCATTATTCTCGCCATACTCCTTCATAGACCATTCCTTAACTGCGCCCGACTCATCATACATAAAATCAGGTAACATTCTTAAGAGTGCTTCCGCCTCTGATACAGCCTGCTCATATCCATCAACCTTCGTATAATTAAGCATCTCCGTGTACATATTAATTACATCTTTAGCCGCAGAGATATCCATTGCCGCATTGGCAGTAATCGCACTATGATATCCAAAAGGCTTATTCTCCGGTGAAAATGATGGAATAATAAGATAATGTTCACTCTCATTAAGGCTGCATTTACCCTTCTCATACCTTGCATTACCGTCTGTATCTGTGTAATACTCAGGATTTCCAATCTGTTTCCAGAAATTATAAGTCTTTTTAAGTAGTGGCTCATATACATCTTTTCTTACATCAAATGTATCTTTGCCGTACATCTTAATCAGCGCCACATCATCAGTTGTTATCACAGCGTCACCGTAAGTCTGTAAGAATTCATATATAGGAATAAGCATCCAGCCAGCACCGGCATTCCAGTACTGGAATGGATAATTAATATCGTACTCTACCATCATTGCCCTGTGTCCATCAGTATTAACCGGAATAAGCACTGCATCCTTCATTCCATACACCATTGCTGCATTGTTAACCCAGTCAGGTATCTGCCGCAGAATAAACCACATATAACCAACACCTGCTTCATACAACCCTGAGCCATTCATTCCCGAAACCTGAATATTAACATTGGCATCCATTGTGTACGCACTTCTCCACAACAGATTCCACTCACCAACCCACAAGCCGCTGAGTCTTGGTGCTGTCGTTCCTGCGCATGCCTGCATTCCATACAGACCGTTATAATATAATTTTTCCAGCAGATGAGGCATAATGTCATATTCATTTTTCTGCAAGTCAAGCAGTTCTTCATTAGCAGACTCGCAAAAATATCCGCCGTCAAGCTTAAGCTCTATATTCTTATGATCTAAGCTTACCGGTTCTTCCGTTATATTGACACTGTTAACTTTGTTAATACATTTGTCTACCAGTGCAAATGTATCCTTGCCATTAACTCTGTCCCTGAACTCACAATATTCCCCCAAATCATCTGTCCAGTCTGTGTAAGTTATAAGTGTTATACTCTCTGCATGTGATATATTAATAACCGGCGCAGTCTCATCAATACAAGTGTACGCCCGGCTGTCTTTAGGCTTTGATGAAACCCTCATATCACCATCTGTCAATATCCTTGTAACACCTGCAAATCCACCCTTTGCAAGCTCACTTCCCTCATATTCAGGATAATGCACAACCGTACCTATTATGTTATCTCTTACAAATCTTGAATACAGCATATTTCTTTCAGGCGCAGGGATATTGTTCTTCTGAACTCCGAATTTCGGCATAGACTCAAAATCATCTGTTGATATCGACATATTCACAGACTTTTCAGATATTATTTTAGTTATAATCACATTCTGTTTTCTCGATACATATGTACTTTTTGAAACAGAAGCTCCGTCTGATTTAAATGTAGTATTTATTGTACCAGTCTTATAATCTGTCCATCTTCTGTAACCAGAAATATCCGGCTCTCCTTCAAGTGTCAGTCTTATCATATGGCCTGGATGATAACAGTACATATTCGTTCTTTTTCTATCATGTATATTCCATGTATCATCAAAATTAATAACTGACTGTCTGGCTTCATCTAACTGTGCTGTAACATCGTAAGGCACATGTCTTGGCTCTTCCGATGGCATGACAAATTCAACATTCTGATATATAAGACTGTCCTCTATAGGCGCACATGATTCAAGCACGCCAAGCCTTCCATTACCTGCCACCATAGCCTCATGCCATGGTACATCTGTGACATTATAATTATCGTAAGGTTTAATCTGCCTAAACTTCTTTGAAAATGAACTATACATTTTTAGACTTCCTTTTCTACTTATCTTGTTTTTCTTCTTTCTCTTCAGTTCCAAATGATTTAGCGTAAAGAAACTTATGTGTTGCAAATAATCCCGCAATTGCAGCCACCCCAGCCAGTACCTCAAAACCTGATACATGTCCTACTATCATCTGTCTTGAAATAGCAAAAAGCAGAACTTCAATAACCGTACCCGGAGTATGAGTGCAGAGCATCTTTACAAACTCAACTCCAATTGCAAATGTCATAACTTTTTCAAGAAAATACTCAAGCGTGGCGTTATCATATCCTATCCCCATCACGCTTTCGACAATAAATTCCCCTGCAAGAAATATTATAACCATCAGTAAAAATGCAGATAATACAATCTCGATATATGATGCAGCCTGCTGCATTAATTTTCTTAATTTCATTTTCATAGGGTAAACTATCCTTTCAATTAATTTTATATATAGTGCCTTATTTAAGCATTAATTATATCTTATTCTTAATAATTAAGCAATTGTGCCCCTATCGCTTTCATTAAATAATTTAACATAATTATATAGTGAATATGCATAATTCAATTTGACTTTCATAATGTTTTTTAGTAAACTTTAACAAGTTGGTGTTTTGAAGTATGATAATAAATGACGCCACATTTATTATCTCTACAGGCACGCGTAACGGACATAATTTTTTAACGAGGAGAAAAACATGGAAGCTTTATTAATTCTAGTCATCGTTGCAGCCCTGCTTGCGCTCGGTTATGCAGCATTCAACTTCATCGGTGTTAAGAAACTTGATGAAGGAACTGACCGTATGAAAGAAATCGCAGCAGCCATAAGAGTTGGTGCTAACGCATTTATTACATACGAGTACAAAATCATTGCAGTAGTAGTTGTTATTATTGCAATCGCATTTGCAGCTATATTCACTGTCCAGTATGGAGAATTCAGCTGGGAGCCATCTGTATGTTTCATGATTGGTGTTATCATGAGTGCATCAGCAGGCTGGGTAGGTATGAAGATTGCTACTTACGCTAATGTAAGAGTTTCTAATACAGCCCGCAACACTAAGAACATTGGTTCAACACTTAAGGTAGCTTTAAAAGGTGGCTCAGTTATGGGTCTCTGCGTTGGCGGTTTCGCACTTTTAGGACTTTTCCTTGTATACATCATATTTGGATTTGGTCTTAACATGCTTGACATTGAGGCTCTCCGTGGTGCTCATGTATTCACACAGTGTCTTTCATGCTACGCACTTGGCTGCTCTATTGTTGCTATGTTCAACCGTGTTGGTGGCGGTATATATACTAAGGCAGCTGATATGGGAGCTGACCTTGTTGGTAAGACAGAAGCACACATTCCTGAAGATGATCCAAGAAATCCTGCCACTATCGCAGATAACGTTGGTGATAATGTAGGTGATGTTGCCGGACTTGGTTCTGACCTTCTTGAATCATTTGTTGGAGCTATATCTTCAGCAATTATTCTTGCAGTAAGTCTTTACCTTTCAAATGTAGCTAATAACCTTGAAGTTTCAGACGAAATGCTCTCTAAGATGATGTATTTCCCACTTGTATTCGCTGCAATCGGACTTATCGCATCTATTCTTGGTATCGCTTATGTTCTCTTAAAGAATGGTTCTGATAATCCTCACAGAGATCTTAATATCTCAACATGGAGTGCTGCCGGAATTACAATTATCGGCGGATTCGTTGCTACATATCTGTTATTCAATGGCGAGAATGCAGATATTCTTAAGGTTGCAGGATTTAACATTGGTTTCATATCACCTTGGATTGCTGCTTCACTTGGCGTAGTGAGTGGTGTTATCATCGGTGGTATCGCAGAATACTATACAAGTTATGATTACAAGCCAACACAGACAATTGCACAGGCTTCTAAGGAAGGTGCAGCTTTAACTATTACACAGGGGCTTTCAGTTGGTATGAAGTCTTGTATGTACCCACTTATTGTTTTAGGTATTACAACTTATGTTTCATACGCAGTTTCAGGCATGTTCGGTATTGCTATGGCTGCCGTAGGTATGCTTTCATTCGTATCAGCAACTGTTTCTGTTGATACTTATGGACCAATCTCTGATAATGCCGGTGGTATTGCAGAGATGTCAGAGCTCGAACCTGAGGTAAGAGAAATTACTGATAAGCTTGATTCCGTTGGTAACACAACTGCTGCCATCGGTAAAGGCTTTGCTATCGGTTCAGCTTCACTTGCAGCACTTTCACTTATGGTTAGTTTCCTTTATGCATTCCAGCCAGAGGGAAGCAGCCTCGACCTTAACTTCACTAACCCACTTATTCTTGCCGGTGCTTTAGTTGGTGGTGCTCTTCCATATCTGTTCTCAGGTATGCTTATTGAAGCCGTTGCCAATGCTGCCCGTAAAATGGTTGAAGAAGTAAGAAGACAGTTCAGAGACATTCCTGGTATCCTTGAAGGAAAGGCTAAACCAGACTATAAGACATGTATTGAGATATCTTCTCAGGGTGCATTAAAAGAAATGCGTATGCCAGCTATCATCTCAATCATCTTCCCTGTAATTGCCGGATTCCTTTTCGGACCTTACTTCGTAGGCGGTCTTCTTATAGGTGCTACTCTTTCAGCTATCATGCTTGCTATCTTTACAGGTAACGCTGGTGGTGCATGGGATAACGGTAAAAAGTACATTGAATCAGGTGCTATCGAAGGACAGGGCAAAGGCTCTCCAGCACATGATGCAGCCGTTGTTGGTGATACTGTAGGTGATCCATTAAAGGATACTGTAGGACCATCTCTTGATATCCTTATCAAGATTATGTCTACTGTTTCACTCGTTGCAGCAGTAATGTTCTATAACTACAATTTACTGTACCTTATCTTTGGTATAAGATAATATTCCGTATAAAGGAGTTGGGGCGACAGACCATAAAGGTCTGCCGCCCCTGTTTTTATGTATATTTATTTTATGAATTTGACATTAGGATATATTGCCTTCTTGGCTTCTTCTTTTCTTTCATTGAATGTAACCTTATTCTGTTCAAATAGGTTGTCACCATTAGCATCTATTGATACTATAAGCGGTCCAAATTCCTTAACTTTACAGCACCATAATGTTTCTGGCATACCAAGCTCATCCCAGTGATGCTCAGCAATTCTTTCAACCTCTGTTGCTGCTACTACAGCACATCCGGCAGGGAATACGCAGTGGATAGCACCAAATTCCTTACATGCTCTCTCTGTATTAGGACCCATTCCACCTTTTCCTACAATTACTCTTACACCTGTCTGCTTAGTAAATTCGTATTCGAATTTCTCCATACGCATTGATGTTGTTGGTCCTACAGATACCATCTCATAATCATTCTCTGTTCCTTCAATCTTTCTTACGATAGGACCTGCATGGAATATTGCCTTGTCCTTAATATCATAAGGAAGCTCTCTTCCATATTCTACAAGTCTTCTGTGTGCAACATCACGGCATGTCATTAAATCTCCGTCAAGCCATACAATGTCACCAATCTTAATATCCTTTAAGTCCTCTGCACTTACTGGTGTAACAAGAACCTTTTTATCGCCTCTGATTTCTACCATTTTCTAATCCTCCTATGCGTTCAGGTCTATTGTTGAATGTGTATCACATACTGCATTTAAGTCTTTATCAAATATTACATGACCTCTTCTGTGTGACCAGCAACCTACATTTACAGCTACACCAATTGTTGATGGATGTCTTGCTGTATTTTCAATATTAACTCCCATAACGGAGAATTTACCGCCCATACCCTGAGGTCCAAGTCCGATAGCATTGATTCCGTCTTCAAGTAACTTCTCCATCTTAGCTGCATTTTCATTCTCATTATGTGAACCGATTGGTCTCATAAGTGCCTTCTTAGAAAGAAGTGCTGCTGTCTCAACAGATGTTGCAACGCCTACGCCTACGAGAAGTGGAGGACATGCATTAAGTCCATAGCTTGTCATCTGGTCAAGTACGAAATCTGTTATTCCTTCATAACCTGCACCTGGCATAAGAACCATTGCCTTACCTGGAAGTGTACAGCCGCCGCCTGCCATGTATGAATATATCTCGCAGTGGTCGTCATTAGGAACGATATCCCAGAATACTGTTGGAGTTCCCTTACCAACATTTCTCTTAGTGTTGTACTCGTCAAATGTTTCAACAGAGTTATGTCTTAATGGTGTTGCAAATGTTGCCTGTACAACAGCTTCCTTTAACAATCCCTCCAGCTCATTAATAAGCGGGAAGTTAGTTCCACATTTAACCCAGAACTGTAATACACCTGTATCCTGACAGCTAGGTCTGTCGAGTGATACTGCAAGTCCCTGATTCTTAGTCATTGTCTCATATAAAACCTTAGGAAGTGGTGCTGTTTCCTGGGCTGCAAGCTCCTCAAGCTTTGCAATTACATCATCTGGTAACTTTTTACCGATATGGCCAACAAATTTAGCCATCTTGTCTGTCATCAGCTTTACGCTCTCTTCTTTGTTCATATAAATACCTGTTCCTTTCTTCTACCTGCATGCTTTATAATGCAGACATATATTTACTTTTGCTGACCCATTCTTCTCCTATGGATAGAACGGATATAATATTGGTAACAAAATCATACACAGCACAAACGATACGAGTATAAGCGGAAGTCCTGATTTTACATAATCCTTGAACTTATATCCGCCAACGCCAACTACCATTGTGTTAGCCGGCATTCCGATTGGTGTTGCGTATGCACATGATCCTGCAATAACTGTAGCAATTACTACCGCTCTTGGATCTGCGTTAAGGCTCTCTGCCAGTGATACGGCAATTGGAACCATAAGCGCTGTTGTTGCTGTATTGGACATGAAGTTCGTAAGTACACATGTGACTACGAATATCACAAGCAAAAGAACTATAGGACTTGGATTAGAACCCATAATTCCAACAATCTTATCTGCTATAAGTGTTCCTGCTCCTGTTTTTTCAAGAGCACTTGCAAGTGCAAGTGAACCACCGAATAACAGTACAACCTTTAAATCAATTGACTTCAGCGCTTCCTTCTCAGATATAACACCTGCAAGAACAAGTATTACTGCTCCGAGACATGCTGAAACCTGTATCTTAATTCCTATCTTATCCTCAAATATCATGGCAAGAATAACAAGAATTAACACAATAAGTGACATTGCCTGTTTCCATTTTGGAACATTGCTGAAATCTTTTGTCTGCTCTGGGGCATCCTCTGTAATAACCTTCTTATCTGGAAGAAGCCTGCAGCCTATTACAATGAAATAGATAATTCCACATATAAGCATTGGTATTCCAATCGGTGCATACATGAAGAAGCTTGTTGAAAGCCCTAATTCTTCAAGAGCATTTACACCCATAAGATTTCCCGGTGCTCCAATTATTGAAAGGTTTCCCCCAAGTGCTGCTGCGAATACCAGAGGCATTAACAGACGGCTTCTTGAATATCCTGATTCATCTGCTATTCCACAGACAACAGGGATAAGTACTGCTGCTGTTCCCGTATTAGAAAGGAACCCTGACATAATTCCTACGATTAACATTATCGCAATAATAAGTATCTTTTCAGATTTGGCAAATTTAGTAACAATACCTCCGATTTTATTAGCCATACCTGTTTCAAATAGTGCCTGTCCGACTACGAACATTCCGACACACAGTATTACATTGCTGTTTACATATCCTGCAAATGTTTCCTTTACCGTAAGTACGTTGGTAAGATTCAGACCAAGTGCAACTATTGTAGCTGTAAGCCCCAGCGGAATCTTTTCAAGTATGAAACTGACTACAGCAAACAATAAAAACAGTAATGTTATTGTGGTTTGAGACATAACGTTCCCCCTTTCACATATTATTAATTAACTTTCTGTCCGGACTCATCTTTAATGTAACTAAAGTATAATTCTGTTCTCGCAAAAAAACAATTTAACGATTTTTATGTTTCAATAAAAAATTTTTATGCTAAAATATATGTATAAAATGCACTGATTTTTGCAACATTTAACAGGAGGAAGCGCGCTATGACACTTAATCAGTTAAAATATTTCTGCACTGCATGCCGCACCCGCAGCATAACCAAAGCCTCAGAAGAGCTTTTTGTGACGCAGCCTACAATCTCGATTGCCATTAAAGACCTCGAGGCTGAATTTAATATTATTCTTTTTGCAAGAAATGGTAATCATCTGGAACTAACAAGTGCCGGTGAGACATTTTATGAAAAAGCTAAAGACCTGCTAAAACACAGTACAGAAATGCAGAATGAATTCTTAGAATTAGGCAACCGGGTTCCGGTTCTTAAGATTGGAATACCACCTATGTTCAGTACAATCTTTTTCCCTGAGATACTTAATGCATTTGAACAGAACCATCCTGATATCCAGACAGAACTAGATGAATTCGGCTCTGTGCGTGCATGTAATCTCGTACAGGATGAAAAGCTCGACCTTGCAATTGTTAATATGGAACAATTTAATATAGATAAATTCGAAAGCTGTGTTCTTGCTAAAGAACAGCTTATGTATGTTGTTTCTAAGAAGCACCCTATGGCTAAGAAAAAATGTATGACTATTGGAGATTTCAGAGATGAGAATCTGCTTATGTTTAATGTGGATTCTGTACAGAATGAGCTTTTGAAAAACAGATTTGACCAGCTAAAGATTAATCCGAGAATTATTATGCGAAGCAGCCAGTTATATACTGCATTGAAATTCATTGACAACGGAAGCTGTGGTTGTTTCCTTTTCTCAGATATGCTGCCTCATTTCAGGCAATATAAAGGAATCCCCCTTGAACCACCGATTGATGTTAATATCGGAATCGTATGGAAGAAGGGGAATTTCTTGAGCCACAGTGCCCAGTTATTTATAGATTTTGCGATGCAGTACTGCTCAGAAAACATTACTACTTAACAAGTGCTTCCCAGCGCTCCTTTGGAATTGAACTGCTCGTCACAATACATTCAGGGTCTGGTGCAATGACATGCCTTACAACTTCAAACACCGCCTGTGCATCACACAGCAGGCTCTCTGCGTCACCAAATGTCACTTCACGCACAGCCTTACAGTCAAGAAATGCCTGATTAAGCTTAACGAAATCCTCTGATATGTGAGGCTGGTCTGCGTTGCAATGCTTTCTCATATATGAATCCTTAATTCTGCCATCAGGCATTACAATCTGTAACTTCATCGGCTTATCTGATAATCTGTGTGGTACATTAAGTACCTCTTCAACACTATGAATAAATGTATTGCGCTCATGTCCTACTCCAACAAGCAGAACTTTTCCTCCACAGCTTCTTAATCTGTCATAACATCCGCCTGGTGTACACGGTGTATTGTTATTCTCCTCACCCGCCAGATATTCTGCCGCTTTCTTTCCAATTCCTGCCATGCTGTGTGTAGGATGTAGTGACCTTATTACTCCATCTCTTTTAAGAAACATATTAGTAAGCAGTCCGACACATGATGGTGTTTCTTTAGAATTAAATACAGGTGAATCCGCATTTATATTCTTCCATGTATGTGTTGGAAGAAGTAAAAGTCCATGTCCGAAATATTCAATCAATGCATCAAGTACTGTATCTGCCCCGCCTTCAACTTCACCGATAGATTTCATTGATGAATGAATAAGAATTGTTTCCTCGCCTGTTAAGCCCATATTCTCTACCTGCTTCTTTAACTGTTCTTTGGTATACATATTAGTCCTCGCTTTTCACATATCAATATAGTAAACATATTAACACATTTATCCTTGAAATATCCAGCAAACAATGCAATAATTACTTTTGAATAATTTAATTGAAAGGAATTAATTCATCATGACTAAAAGACGATTGACACGCAGACAGCGTCAGGTAAGAAGAAACCGTATTATTCTCGCCTGTGCAGCTGCTGCTTTACTTATCATTATTATTGTAATAATATCTGTTTCCATGAAAGGCTGTTCTAAGTCTAAGAAAACAGATAAGAATGGGGAATCTACAACTGCCAAGGTTGAAGAATCAACACAGACAAAAGAGAATGAAAGTACAAGTGAAGAAGTTTCATCAACTGATACTTCATCTTCAATTATGTCAGATGCAACATCAGTCTCTGCTTCATCTGACAGTTCTGAATTTGCACCACCTGTAGTTCCATCTGGTAATACAGTTTCCAAAGGTACTACTTCTAAAGGCTTCCAGATTCAGGAAATTAATGGAGCAACTTATATTGACGGAGTACTTATTGCCAATAAGACATATGCTCTTCCTCAGGATTTCATTCCCACTAATCCTGACCAGCCTGTTAATGCAGACAGAAGCTCAACATGTCTTGACAAGACTCTTATGAGTGCATGGAACACTATGTTAAAGGATGCAACTGCTAAAGGTCTTAATATATATATTGCCAGTGGATACCGTTCATATAATTATCAGGTTAATGTATATAACAGATATGTTAAAAGTGATGGTGCTGCTGTAGCTGACACATATTCATCAAGACCTGGCAACTCTGAACATCAGACTGGTTTATGCTTTGACCTTAACACTATTGAGGACAGCTTCCAGTACACTAACGAAGGCAAGTGGATTAATGATAACTGCTACAAATACGGCTTCTGTATCCGCTTCCCTAAAGGCAAAGATTCTGCTACCGGATATCAGTATGAATCATGGCATCTTCGTTATGTAGGTGTTGACCTTGCAACTAAGTTATATAACAATGGTGACTGGTTATCTCTTGAAGAGTACTTTGGAATTACAAGTGAGTATCCTAACTAAGATTGAAAACCCACTAAAACGCATTGACTTGCTGTTTTAGTGGGTTATTTCTCAATTTGCAATTCTACAACCGTTGGAATAAACCTACACAATTGAATAAAAGTAATGCATTTGTAGGTTTATGCCAACTCAATCGTTCTTTATGCCTGACTTCAGTACTTATCTTTAATTGTAAGATAACGGAATAACCTTAATCCAAGTTAAAAAATTAAATTCTATTAACAAATTTTTTTACAATCACCAGACATATCAGAATCTCTAACGGCATCAACACTATAAACCACAACGATTCCCTGATACATTCATATATGCATATCTTTACAAGCTGCTCTTTCTCTGCACCTGTGTCAGAAAGCAGTTTCAGCCTGCTTCTGTACTTTTCAAGGCGGTTCTTTACAATTATCATGCTGACTATCATATATATTATAATTGCTGCAAATGCTGTTAAGCCATATGACATGAGACTCTCTATTGTCCGTTGTCTTAAAAGATTCTTTTCTTCTGAATATGATATAGTATCAAAGCCCGCTGTTTTCAGATATGAACGGACCACATTGTCTGTTGCTGCAAATGATGACTTAAGATTATATCTTATGTTAAACTGGTTCGGTCTTAACTTCAAAGTAACATAATCTGGAAGTTCATCAAGAAACAGATACTTTTTCATAACATTATTCTGATTATCCAATGCTTTCTGTAAAAGCTGTGTAGAACCTATTATCGTATACTGTCCAAGCTCAGGCACATAATACTTAAGCTTGTCCCTTATCTCATCAGTTAATATTATAACCTTAGCAACATTAGTACTGGCTGCCGGTTCCAATAATGAATAATATGTATACTTGCTATACCATGAACCCAGTACTTCACCTTTACATGAAAGATTCTCAAATAATTCTTCTTTTGATACTTCACCTCTTTTATATGCCATATATAAATCATAGCTGGCTTTTCTGTATTCATAATAATCCTGATCAAAGTCATCTGTATTTAAATACATATTATAATAATCTGTTGGATCATCATATGTGTGTCGAAGATATTCATCAATTGTTTCTATAATCTGTTCTCTTGAAATATTATCACTTATGTATTCATACATATCTTTACTATCTATTCTATATCTATATTCTGATATAAGGTCAGTGAAAAATTTATTACATGCTACAGTGTATTTATCCATGTAGAAAGATTTTATATTATAAAATGGATTTCCCATATAATAATTATTAAGGTTAAGTGTAACACCATCTTTCATAGTATCATCATATTCACCATTATTATCTGCATCAAGAAAGACAACACTCTGTGTTCCTTCTTTTAATGCATTGAAATCCAGCTTACCGCCAGCATACTCATTAAGTATATCGAATATTTCTTTATCTATGTCAACATACTCGCCTGCAAACATATATTTTCTGTTTTCACTGGAGCCGCCTTCAGTCTCACTTCCTACACCATTCGTAGTAATATTAATATTCATATTATCCCATGTAAATGATCTTGTAGTTTCGTAATACCCATAAAAGATATCATCTATTCCTTCAATCTGCTTTAAATTATTAATAATATCATCATTAGCAGAATTATATATCCCGCTTTTTCCTGATTTAAATCCTGAAAAATAATAAGCCCGTGCACTGTGACCATCTGCTATATTAAATTCATTACAACCGGGAATTACTCTACTGTTATCAGTATATCTTATTCCATTCTCTATCTTTATTAATTCATGTAAAGAATCATAATATATACATGGAACAGTTGACACATTATCAACCATGTAATTGACACAATCTGGTGTACTGCATTGCTCTTTATAATTACCATATGATGTAACTATTCCTATACTACACAATACTGTTATAACTGCCATGACAAATGAAAATACCCTTACCAGAATATTAACAATAATACCATTAGTTCTCATTAATCTTGTCGCTGTGTTGATTATAAAATTCTTTTTCATAAGATTACCAGTAATCTTAACTGTACGGTTACTTCCTTGTTTTTTCTTATGACAGCCAGACAGCAATATGCTGATTACACTTACCACGACTGCAATAACCAGCATTAATAATACTTTTGTGTATGTATCTTTATCTATTGTGAAAAATGTAACTCCATTTCTATGTTCAAGTATAAGACCAGCTATTTTTCCTATTCCCAGTGCAATGCAACTTCCTACTATTGCTGACATTCCAAGAATCACTACATTTTCAAGCAAAGCAATTACTACTGTCTGTGCACTTGTTGCTCCAAGAGATTTTTGAATAAATCGGACATTATTTCTAGACCCGTTATATATAATAATCTGATATGTGGCTGCTACAATTCCAATAATCATAATGAGCATATACATGTATCTGTTTACTCGTTCATTATCCCATGACTGATAATCATATAAACCGCTGTTATAAGCTATGTTGTTCCTTATGCCACTTTCACTGGCAATAGACTGATACATTGTATTATAGTCAGTCTCACTAATGAAATCACGCAGCCTGTATGCATATATATATGTTATCTCGTCTGCTATTACATCAGCCTGCGTATCTGTGACTATCACGCCTGGCAAACGGTTTCCGCTCTGCCATACATTAGTATAACTATTAATTATCCCGCAAAGTGTATATGTCGTATCATCAATAGTCAGAATATCCCCTATATTCATCCCCTGTCCAAGCTCTATCAATGTATTCCTGTCAGCAGCCACTTCATTGTCCATCTCAGGCATATGTCCCTGTTCCATTGTAATGCTTCCCATTTTTATGAATTCATCTGACATTGTACCAACCATAATCTTATCAGTTGCAGAAATAGCTTCTATTGTGTTGTCGGAATCTACAGAAAGCGGTTCTATACTTCTGACAGTTACTGCTGTCACTGCCTGTTCAAGATATGGGTGATTCTTAATCACATCATTTTCACTCTTATTGGTGCTATTATAAAACATAACAAACCAGTTACCAAAATGCTGTTTATTAATAGCTGTCTGCCACTTCTTCATATTTCCCGAATATAACAAAACTCCTGTAACAAACATAAATGATATCATTACCACCGCAATAACTCGTGCTACTTCTCTCCAGCGTCTGCGAAGTCCCTTAAATGTCAATGCAATAAGTTCGCTGTTCATACACCAACACCCCCTGTCACATTTCCATCTGTGATTGTGAGTATACGGTCTGCATATTCTGCCATCTGCCTGTCATGTGTAACCATAACAATAGTCTGCTGGTACTTGGATGCCGCAAGTGTAAGCATTTTAGCAACTGTTTCTGCACTCACCGCGTCAAGATTTCCGGTCGGCTCATCAGCGAATATAACTGAAGGATGGGTAATTAATGCCCTTGCAATTGCGACTCTCTGCTGCTCACCACCTGACATCTGTGCAGGGAATTTATCCTTACAATAATCTATGCCAAGTGATTCCATTAATTCAGTAACTTCCTCCTCATCATCTTCCTCACTGTCAAGAATTAACGGAAGAATTATATTTTCATATGCTGTATATTCAGGAATCAGCTTATAATCCTGATATATGAACCCAATATGCGTGCGTCTGAATTTTGCCAGTTCTGAATTCTTAAGATTACTTATGTCTTTTCCTGCTATGTACACCTTTCCTTCGTCTGGCTTGTCCATTGTTCCAAGAATTCTTAACAGAGTTGACTTGCCTGAACCACTTTTGCCGACAATCGCGGTAAATTCTCCCTTTCTTACCTCAATATCACACCGGTTCAACGCATTAATCTTCACCTGTCCTGCTGTGTAAGTTTTGGATATACCTTTTGCGCTTAATATTATGTCCATACGTCTCCCCCTCTCATCCCCGATTTCTATCTGGGATAATTATATCTTACAAAACTTACACCCAGCTTACATGGACTGATATTTCGTCTTTAATCTGTACATCGGAAGCGTCACAACAAACTCAGCTCCGCCATACTTTTCACTGTTTCCTGCCTTTATGCTTCCATGATGTGCCTCAATAATAAGCTTTGACAGGTTAAGTCCGATACCTGCCTTAAAATCCGCCGCACTGCCATTAGTCTCAAATCTATTGAATATGCTGTTAAACTGCTCCGTACTTAACCCTTTGCCATTATCAGCAATCGTAACTACGCAGTCATCATTCTTTCTTGTTACATCAACATATACCTTAGTATTGTCATCTGCTAAATATTCCGCACAATTGTCGAGAAGATTAATGAAACACTCAACAATCCAGCCTTCATCTGCATACATACACAATTTTTCGTCACCATAATCTGTGGTAACTCTATTTCTGTCTACAACACTGCTGTTAATGCTTTCCTGAAGTATTGCCGCAACATCAACCTCATCACTTGTCATGACAACCTTTCCTGCCTCAAATCGGCTTATATCAAGCAGCTTCTTTATAAATGTTTTGATTCTGAACGCATTACCTGTGCAATCAGCTATCTCCTTACGCCGCGGACTGTCATCACATTTTTCCTCAAGCATTTCCAGTTTCATAGTTATAATTGCCAGCGGCGTCTTAATCTGATGTGCTATATTTTCAATAAAATCCTGCATCTTCTGATGCTGCTCTTTATTGTAAATGTGTTCGTTATCTAACTGCTTAGAAAGCCTCTCGTTATCTGCATATACATCGCACACTTTCTTTACAAAGCCCTTATGTCCAAGTCTGTAACAGTTATATAATCCTGAACCGAGTGCAATTAAAAGAACCACTATTATTGCAATTAAAGCATACATTTCCCCATTAAGTCTGCTCATATACGAAAAGCCATGGCTGCCGTATCCGGCACTTTCCATGGCTGTCCTACCCGCTCTGATATTGTTATCTGTTATCCCTGATGAAAACATTTTTCGTACAAATGCTTCACCGTATGCATTATCCTGTAAATACAATGCACCTGCCAGTGCCTGTTCTTTAAGCCGGTAATAAGCTATAATTCCAGCTATAACAGCCACATTAATCAATCCATATATAATAACGAAAACAGTCTGCCTTTTTCTGAATACAGACAGTTTCTTCTTAACCGTGTTATCCATACATCCCCCTGAAAGTTATTAGTCAATCCACCTATAGCCCACATTTCTAATAGTCTCTATGTATTGCTGATGTTTCTCTCCATATGTTCCAAGTTTTGCTTTTATTCTGCTCATTGCAACAGTCAGCGTGTTATATTCCACAAAATTACCGTGAATATCCCATATCTTCTCGTATATGACTTCACGCCTTACGACTTTTCCTTTATTCTCTATAAGTATTCTTACAATATCGAATTCGTTAGTTGATACATTTAATTCTTCACCACAGCGGCTAATCTTATATCTATCAAAATCGACAACAATATCACCCTTCTTATAGATATTTCCTGCATTGAACATGCTTCTTCTTAAGTTGGCACTTATTCTTGAAAGCAGTTCCTTCGTATAAAACGGCTTTGTTATATAATCATCTGCACCTATATCAAGCCCCGTGACTATCTCATCCTCATTATCACATGAAGTTAAGAAAATAACTGGCACTTCGCTTGATTTTCTTATCTTCCTGCATATATCAAATCCACTTCCATCAGGCAGCTTGACATCTAACAGAAACATATCAATCTGTGGATTGCCAATATATTTATCCGCTTCATCGCAGCTTCTGGCAGTAACTATCTCATACCCCTTCTCAGTCAGCAGCATTTTAAGGCTTTCACATAATTCCTTCTCATCTTCAACAACAGCTATCATAACTTCCGTTCCTTTTCACATATCCTGTCATACTGCTTATACATTTTCTGCACCTCGTTTTCAAGCAGATAGTAATGCTTGATGTATGGAACAAGAAGGATAAGTATTGCAATTGCAAGGACAAGCAGAGGCATGCTTAATGCAGAGTCTATCGCCCCAACTATCACATATGCGCACACTGTCAGCAGCTCCAATATTGCAAATGTTATGGTTACAATCAAATGCACAAGCCTTTCATGCTGAAAGAATGCCACCTGTGTAAGATGCTCCTGTTTGATGTATTTCCAGTCGCAGTCTTCTTCTGACTGTAATAATGAATCTATGTATTTTCTGTATGTTAAAATACGGTTTTTCATGGTTAGCCTTCTTCCTTTAAAATGTCTATCTTATATTTCATCATCTACACTATTTAGTAAACGATCAAAATCACTCTGATATAAAGAATCCTGAATAACCCTGTATTTCTCAAATTCACTCTCTGCAAATTCTTTTGCTATCGCAGCTGTCACCTTTCCTTTATCTTGCAACACATCGGCATCATTGAATCTAAGAAATGCATCCAGCTTAGTTTTCCAGTCTTCCATAGTCATTGGAATATGTCTTCGTGCCTGTCTTGTAGCATAATCTAAATACATTGTTACTATTTCATTCAATTCTGTTATCTCTTCTTTTGCCAAATAGTTCTTGGCAATCGTAACATCCGTCTTTACAATCTTTCCGTCTGGTGCGTTTTTCCAAGATGTAAGCCCCATATGCTCTTTATTATGATCGGCCCTTGCAACTATCACTTCTGCTGCCGTATTTCCATGTACGGCATAGTGCATCTTATTCTGAACTGTCGCATAAAACTCCTTTGTTACTACAGAATTTTTATCATAATCAACAGCAGTTGCATATATATCTGTAATCTTTTGATAAAACCTCCGTTCACTTGCTCTGATTTCTTGAATTTCAGCTATTAAATGTTCAAAATAATCTTCATCAAAAATCTGACCATTAATCAACCTGCTTTTGTCTAACACATATCCCTGTTTTGTAAATGCTTCCAAAACCTTTGTCGCCCAAACTCTAAACTGTGTCGCCCTTTCAGAATTAGTTCGATATCCAACAGCTATGATTGCAGCCAATGAATAAAACTTATACTTGTATTCTTTTCCATCATCTGCAGTTTGTGCAAATTTTGCACAAACTGAATTTTCATCAAGCTCTCCATCTTTAAATATGTTACTTAAATGCTTTGAAACGACACTTCTATCAACATCAAAAAGTTGTGCTATCGCCTTCTGAGTAAGCCATACATCATTATTCTGCACTCTTACTTCAATTCCATCATCTCCTGCATCTCGGGTAAATACCAGAAAATCCACTGTACTATTTCTTATTTGTATTTTTTCGCTCATTCAGACATACCTTTCTTTTCTATATTGCACTAATAAGAAGCATATTTAAACTACCTTCCCGATATCGCACTCTTAAACCATCTTCCCGTCTCAGACAAATCACCATCACTCCAGCCGCTCTTGGCACTGCAGCCAGATGATATAAGTGCTGATGTCTCTGCCTTATTGCTAAGACTCCATGCAATAAAACTCAGCTGATTGCTGTTCATGAAGTCAAGCCACTCGTTGGCAGATGCATAATCTATTCCACCATTGCCTGATGCGTCACATATACTACATTCACTGATAAACACTGGAACTCCTGCATTAAGTGCTGTGCTTATCTTATTTCTTATATTTTCTTTATGTGTTCCTGCATAAAAATGTGCCACATACATAACATTTCCATCATCAAGCGTATTGCCAACAACGCTGTCAACATCCTGTGACCATGTGTTAGTTCCTACAAGTATAAGTGCATGATCGTCGAATTGTCTTATTGTGCCTATTACAGTCTCTGCATATGGCTTAATGTCTGAATTCCAGTCAGCACCAACAGGTTCATTACATATTTCATATATTACATTGTCATGGCCTGAATACTTAGATGCCATTTCTGCAAAGAAATCACATGCCTCCTGTGTGTGTCTTGATGGTGCATAATTAAGCACATGCCAGTCTATGATTACATACATTCCAAGCTCTGTTGCATAATTAACACCGTTATCAATAATCTGCTTTAATGCCGCTTTGTCTCCACCTGAAAGATATCCATTATATTCTTCAGGATACATAGCAATTCTCACTACATTTGCACCCCAATCGTCCCTTAAGGTTGCAAATGCATCATAATTAACATAGTCTGGAAACCATGATATTCCGTGTGTACTTACCCCTCTTAGCTGGATAATGTTACCTGATTCGTCAGTTAATTTCGTGCCGGATACCTGAAGTCTTCCTGTTGGAACTGTTGTGACTATGCCTGCATTGCTTCCTGTATCAGAGTTATTTCCTGAATCATTTCCAGAATCACTTCCACCCGGCTGTGCTGTGTTTTCATCTGATTGCTTCGTATCTTCTGGCTGTGATACTGTTGACTCTTCACTTGAATCAGCAATTTTTTCTCCAGCTTTATATGCCTTTCCATCACTGGCAAGAACTATCTCCTTACCTGTGTCAAACATGAAATAAAGTGTATATTTCGTAAGTCCCTCCTTAGACGCAGAACTTATAATTAATCCCACATTATTCATCTGTGCCTGACTCTCAATTATCTTATTATAATCGACAGGCACAACTCTCCACTCTGAATCAGATGTATCAACTGTACAGTTCCAACTCTGCTCTAAAGTTATACCACTTATTGTATTAAGCTTAAATGTCCAGTCCGATATCTTTGCCGTCTCTTTATTATCAATAACAAGGTCGTACTGTGCATAGAATCTGCCATTGCCCTCCCACGAATTAGACTGCTTAAACTGCATTGTTACAGATGTCTGTACCTGTTTTCTCTCATCTGCCTTAGCTGCCTCTGTCACAGAATCTGTCTGTTTCTCGTTATTCACTGTAGTTTCTTCATTAACATTTTCTTTATGTTTACCTGATTTTGATAATACTGCAAATGTAACAGCTAATCCTGTTACAATTATAGCTATAACTATTATTATACATAATTTCTTTTTATTCATCATATGTTTTCCCTCCCCATTTTTTATTATAGCAAAATATACAAAAATACACCATATCCTGCATTATAATCAGAATATGGTGTTAAAATTATCTTTTTTCTCTGTCAATATATTCTTTTTTAGTTACAAGACTCTTATATGCAGGACGTATTATCTTATCTGTAGTTATTAATTCTTCCAGTCTGTGTGCACTCCAGCCAACTATTCGGGCTATAGCAAATAAAGGTGTATATAACTCTCTTGGTATATCAAGCATATCATATACAAATCCACTATAGAAATCTATATTAGGACTTACTCCCTTATATATTTTTCTCTGTTCTGCAATAAGCCTTGGTGCAATTTTTTCAATATTATTATATAAAAGCATATCTTCATTGCGCCCCTTATCTGTTGCAAGCTGCTCCACGAATCCCTTAAACACTTTCTCTCTTGGGTCTGAGATAGAATATACTGCATGTCCCATACCATATATAAGACCTTTTTTGTCAAATGCCTGCTTGTTAAGCAATTTATCCAGATATGCAGCTATTTCTTCTTCATCTGCATAATCTTTAACATGCTCCTTAATATCATCCATCATATTCATAACCATAAGATTAGCGCCACCATGTTTCTTTCCTTTTAATGATGACATAGCTGCGGCAATAACAGAATATGTATCAGAACCAGAGGATGTTACAACTCTTGTAGTAAATGTAGAGTTATTACCACCACCATGTTCCATATGCAGCAGTAATGCAATATCAAGAACCCGTGCTTCCAAATCTGTAAAACATGTATCTGGTCTAAGCATTCTCAGGAAATTCTCTGCTATAGATAATTCCTTTTCTGGTCTGTGAATATACATGCTCTGATCCTTCTCGTAATGATTATAAGCATGATATGCATATGCTGCAATCATCGGAAATGTTGCAATAAGCTGCATACTCTGTCTTAACACATTAGGTATATCTAAGTTGTCTTTTTTCTTATCATATGAGCCAAGAGTCAGAATACTCCTGGTCATTGAGCCCATTATATCCGCTGTAGGAGCCTTCATTATAACATCTCTTGTAAAATTAGTTGGCAGCTTCATACACTCTGATAACTCATCACGGAATTCCTTTAACTGGTCATTGTCAGGAAGTTCTCCAAACAAAAGCAGATATGCTCCTTCTTCAAAAACATACTTTTTCCCTTTGCTTCCTGCAACAAAATCTCTTATATTGTATCCTCTGTATGACAGTTCTCCATCACATGGACACTTTTTACCATCACGGTATTCAAAAGCCTTTATGTCAGATATATTAGTAAGCCCTGTCAATACTCCCTGACCATTTTCATCTCGTAATCCACGCTTTACGCCATACTCCGAATACAGGTTCTTGTTGATACTGTCATTGTTTTCACAAAGAACCGCCATCTGCTCCATGTAATTATCCATATTGTTCATTCCCATTACCCCTTTCCTGCTACTCATTAAAATTTTTTATATTATTCATTTTCAGATAATATATTATTAAACTTAAACATAAATACTATCGTTGTTACAATAGCCGCAATAATATCACTTACCGGCTCTGCAAGAAATACAGCAAATACTTTATCTTGAAAAATCAATGGTAATATGAATATAAGCGGTATCAACAATATAAGTTTCCTTAAACATGCCAGTATAAGACTGACTTTTGCCTGTCCCAACGCCATAAAACTCTGCTGGCAGCTTACCTGAAATCCCATGGCAAATATTCCTGCCATATATATTCTCAATGCCCATGCTGTATAATTCGCAAGTACTTTATCACTTGTAAATATGCCGGCAAACAGCTGTGGTGCAAGCATCATAATTGCCCAGCTTATACATGTAAATATTACACATACTTTAAACTGCGTAAAAAATGCTTTCTTAACCCTGTCATTATTCTTTGCTCCATAGTTGTAACTGATAATCGGCTGTCCACCCTGACATATTCCCTGTAACGGCATAACAATAAGCTGATTAGTGCTTGTTATAATTGTCATTGCTCCTACCGCAAGGTCTCCGCCGTATCTGGAAAGACTTGATGTAAAGCTGATTGACAAAATACTCTCTGTAGATAACATTACAAATGTTGATATTCCGAGTGCAAGACACGGTCCGATTATCTTCGCATCAAGTCTTAAATTAGCTTTCTTAAGACGAAGGATTGTCTTGTTACCAGTCAGGAAATGCAGAATCCACACAGCTCCGACAGCCTGACTAAGCACTGTTGCCAGTGCTGCTCCTCTTACTCCCATATTAAATACAAATATAAATATAGGATCCAGAACAATATTAATCACTGCACCAATTACTGTAGTCAGCATGCTAATCTTAGCAAACCCCTGTGTTGTGATAAACATGTTCATTGCCATAACAATCAGGACAAATACGCTTCCGAGAATATATATTCTTGCATATGACAGAGCATATGGAAGCGTTGCATCACTTGCGCCAAACCATCTTAAAAGCTGTGGTGCTGATACATAAAACACCGCCGTCAATACAACCGCACATATAATTATAAATGTAAAACAATTTCCTATAATTCTCTCAGCTGTATCATTGTCCTTCTTTCCCATAAATATTGCTGCCCTTGGTGCTCCTCCTGAACCGGCAAGCATTGCGAAAGCATTAATAAGCATAAGTATGGGAGTGAAAAGTCCGACCCCTGTAAGAGCATTAGCCCCAATACCCGGAATATGTCCTATATATACACGGTCAACTATGTTATACAACAGATTAACAACCTGTGCTACAACTGCGGGAATTGCAAGCGAAGCAAGAAGCTTTGTTATATTTCCCTCTCCCAGATTTCTTGTCATATTATTATTCTTCATAATAAACCTCTTAGTTCTGTTTAATTGCCAGATGTCTTTCTCACATATACTGACCATTAATTTATTTAACTATAATATCATTAATCATTTAC